>Ga0214542_1000219_pt1 | contig 92334 bp, 36 predicted proteins | sample CNSS1metaG_FD_160096 | JGI IMG/M metagenome (GOLD analysis project Ga0214542, IMG submission 160096) | Root nodule microbial communities from cowpea collected in UCLA plant growth center, Los Angeles, California, USA - CNSS1 | ecosystem: Host-associated > Plants > Roots > Nodule | place: USA... | reverse complement strand
GGTGTTTTTTTTTTTTTCCAACAACAAAAAAAAAAACATTATGGTTTGTTTGTTATCTTGCATACTTTGTTTTGAACAACAAGTAGCAGAAATAGTCTTATGAGTCGTAATAGTAATAGTAATAGCTATAGTAGCAGTAGTAACAGTAGTAGTTGCAGTCTTAGAAGAGGAAGTCAAGAACGCACCATATATATACACATATATATATACACACACTTAGGGGTGTTTTTGTTTTCTACATACATTCCCTGATTAGCTAGCACTCCATAGAAAATGTGTATGGTTCGGGCATTGACTTCTTGTGAAGAGACTTGAATATTATTATTGTTATTCATATTATTATTGTTCTTGTTTACCTTCTGGTGTAATAATAAACCCCCTTTTTTTTTCATATATATATATTGATGTAGAGAGAGAGAGAGAGAAAAATGTGCATGAATTGAGAAGTTGGTGAGGGATTTATGCGAGGGGGGGAAGTGGGGGCAGGGAGATATTGACAGTTTGGATACCTTTTGTGGCTTGACATCATTAATGGGCTCCATGCATTTTGAAGAGAGTAATGAAACTTTGAATAAAAGATGAAATCTTGCTGCATTTGGGTTGACAACTTGACGTGCAGCTGGGATAAATGAAACAACATAGCAATTCACATTCATTCAATGCATCAATTTTTCAACTTCTTTCATACTCATAACTAAACTGTGTTTCTCTGTCTCTCTCTCTCTCTATCTCTCTCTCTATCTGTGTTTTCGACCTCCATTTCCAAATATTACTTCCAAAACATCATTTCATCTTCTTTATTTTAAATTCGAATTAGTAGTTTTAACTAAATGGTTTGTTTCTCAAGTTCTTTTTTCACTTCGGGTTAGTTTTGGACACTGTTCAACGTAAGAGTGTTCATATAAAATCACGCGAATTAGTGTCTGGACGTGAATGATGATAACGATGATTGAGGATGTTGTTTGAATGAATTGCTTGCAAAGTGAAGTGTAGAAATGATGGAAGTTTTCGTTTTTACAGAACTGAGTTTTTCAGATCAAAATTTATTTTTAAGTGTAAATCAAAAATGGGCATAAAAACTAGGGTTATTAATCTGAGTGAAATTTGGTGGGAGATTACGCAACTTTGATTATCATTCGACTTAATGTTTCAGGTTCAACTATCACACAATTTGATGATTTTCAGTCCCTTTTGAAATGATTCTTTTTAATATATGTATCAGCTTTTCAAGATTGTGTTATTTACTTATAAATTTGTATTACTGTTGAAAGTTTTATTTTGAATATTACTTAAATTATCGTAATAATATTTTAAATTTTAAAGTATTAAATCAATTAGTTCAACTTTATTTATTATTTCATATATTAGTATTTCATTTAAATTAAAAAAAAAAGAGTTTTAAACCTAAATAAACACATTCTTTCACAACACGAGGACGAGATATTGTATTACAAAAATGATAGATTAACGATTTTTTTTTTCAAACTTTGACAAACTATTATTTTGGATAAAAAAATACTACTTTATTACTTTATTTTAGTTAAAAAATAAAAAAATAATTTATTTTATTTTTATTTATGAAAAAATTGTTAAATTTATAAAAAAATATTGTCAAAAGATCATTTTCTAATCTACTAACACATCTCAATGTTTTATTATAATAGAATTTGAATGTTTTATATAATAACTTTGTTTTAAAGACTTAAAGGTGGTTGATATTTAAAACTTGAGTAATATTTGTTAAAATTATGTTAAACTTGTATTTTTTTTTTTTAAATAGAAAGGATATGAGTCATGTCGATCTCTAACTCAAATAAAATTGAAAACTTAACATAGTCTCATCCTCCATGAAACTTTGTTGAGTTTAATGTGGTTCAAGAAATTGTTGTTTTGAAAACTTAGTTACCTAGATTTGACGAGGATTAATGTTTGAGAGCACATGAATGATTTTCATATTTAATTTTAACACGTCTTATCACTCTTGATGATCTTCATTAGTGCATGTTTTTAATGCTTAACCTGAAATGTGATTTACGTTATGAGAGAAGCAATTACTTGCAGTTATTGCGTATTTTTCTGTTTCACATGCTTTTGTGATTCCAGGCACTGTTTTTTCATATATCCAAACAAGCAATTCGATTCAAAAAATTAAGCAATGTAAACTCTTAATTTGCTTCTCACATTATATTGTCGGAGATTTTGATGTTATATCATCAAAATTTTACCACAAAAATTAAGGTTCAACTTATTTAGTGAAACTAAGCAAATAGTTTAGTGTTAATCTCAAATTAATCCTCTAATCTTTGAGTGTTATTGTTAGGTCTATAGATGGTGTTTCACTAGAGAGATGCAACACCAATGAGACCTGAGTCCAATCATATAAGGTATTTACATCACTCTTAACCCAAAATCTCATGACAATGAGTTGATGGGTATTTATTCTTATATAGTACTCTACTTTCTCAAATTTAGTCAACGTGAGACTTAAACTCACACTTGAATTATTAATAGTTATCACGTATATTTTTCAAGTTTTATTTTCTAAATGAGTCACTAGTATTTAAATTCTTCTGACATTATGGCTTGTTTGTTGAAGATTTAATTCTCTTTAATAGTTTTGAATTCAAATGAAAAAGAAAAAATGTCAAGGGATAAATCTCTTATAATGTAAATGTTCCTAAGTCTAGCAGGATTATTACTTATGTAGAATATTCATGGTTATGATAAAAAAATATAACTTTGCTAGCAATTTACAAAGAGGCTTTGTTATATATGTAGAATGTTTTATCTCTTAACTTTTTAACCAATTAATAACTATTTATATTTTTAAATTTAAGCAAATTTATTTCTTTGAGTGATTCTTTTATATTCTACCCCATAGTATTTTTTTTTTTTACAAATTGAGTAAATTATATTGTCCAAAATTATTTTGCTCAACTCGTCTACTAAACCATTAAATTTATCTGAAAAAATAATAATTTTCTCTTCAAATCCTATTCTCACATGTGCTACATCTTCTCGAAGACCAATTTCACTTTATTTTGAAGTGGGGGTGATTTTAAAAACTTATTTTCTTTAAGTCATGGATACGTCAATTTGAAAATACTATCCTCAGAGTATGAATTCGTTGAAAAGATAATCAAAAAGTTTTAAAATGGGATTCAAAACGAAATAATGAGAATATATTTGTAAATAAAAACTACAAAATACTTTTTAATTTAGAATGTTTTATTAGAAATTTAAAAAGTTGTAACGGGCGTCAACATTAAAAGAATTGATAGTGAGAAAATTTGGTGTAATGAATATTTTTAAATTGATTCTTCTTACAAGTAATCTAGGATTTTTTCTTTCTTTCTTTCTAACAAACATTAAAATTAGAGTGTCAACATTCTTGATTGATGGTAAAAAAAAACGGATATAAACTGTATTTTTATCCATTTTTATATATTTAATTTAGAAATTTTGTTAGGTAGATCGATTAACTAAAAATCCTAAAGTAAAATTTTCATTACTTTTTGAAACAATATGGTTAAAAATCTTTACTAAATCAATTCAACCTTAATTAATTTAAAATATTATGTCAGGATGCTATATTAACAATTGTCTCAAACTTAAATCATAAGAATATATACCTAAATAATTAACAAGTTTTTTTCTTCTATTTTGATAATAATTGAATTTTAAGTCTAGTTAAAACTTATAAAACTATTAAAAGGTTATCATTTAGTGAATGTGAAACAATAGATCCAACAAATAATAAATTTTGTTGGGATCAATTTTAACATATGATTCTCATATCATGTACCATGTTATGAAGTAAATTTTAAGGCCAATCCCGATTAATAGTGCGAGATTTGCATCTACTTATATATTATTAATTCAGTATCTTATTGATGTAGAATTCAAACATTTTAAATATCAATTTCTGATAATGTTTTAGTTTTTGTTATTGAGAAGTATAAAGATGACATGTTGAGAGAGATAGAACAACATGTTAAAAAGTTATCTTAGATATTCTGAAAATGTAGCTAGATTGAGAGGATCTAACATGAAGAAATAGATTTAGGGTTAAATGTTGAAGATGTTGAAGGAGGAGAAGGAATAGTACGCAGAGAAAAGATTATGGGAGAGGAAAAAGAATGCAGTTCAAAAGTACTAGGTGGTCATTCATGGCGTGATTGCAGCAATTGGAAAATATGGTTGTTTGTTGACATTTGTTGATGAAAACCAACCATGTCGTACGAGATTGAAAATGAATGTTGATGGCCCCTCTTGCATTTCCATCCAAACACAACACACCACAAACTTACTTCTTCCTCTTGCATTTCCACCTCTTCAACATTCTTCTGTCTTTCCCCACTGCTTCTTTCTCAGGATAAATGGCAAAACAAACATTTATTGACACCAAAAACTTCAAACCAATGTACCCTACAATTCTCACTTTCCATTGTCCTTCCCCTCACTTTTCACTCATATATATTATTTTTTTCTCAAATCATTTTTGCTATTTATACATTTTACTTATTCATTCACTATTTAACATGGTTAGGCACATACAATAAGTGTATATGGAGTGGGGATATCTTCGATCAGATCTACTATTTTAAAAAAAAAAAAATCAAAATACATATCAATATTATTGGTAATTAAGGAATTTGAAGTTGTTTATATCATTTATCTACATATTGGGAATGTTCTGGTATACCCAATAAGTCTCACATCGTTTAGAAGTCGAGATCAAGTGAAGTTTAAATATTTTTACCTCCCTCTATTCTTTGAGACACCTTGTAAGGACAAAACCGTGATGAAGCCCAAACATTTCAAAGTGGACAATACCTTCTAAGTCTAATTTAATATTATAAAATTAATTTATTAGATAAAGTCTTAAACTTATATTAGTGAAAAAGAGACATGCATTTTTTAACCTCTATAGATATAGTGTAGAGAAGGGGTAATGTATTGAATTTGAAAGCATGGTGAAAACCACAATCAATTTTTGGAACAAAACATGTCCCATTGTCCAACACAAAGGCAAATATTCTCTGTCTTTCAAACCATTTTGTTGGGTTGTTTTCTTTTATATTTCTTTGGTGGGTTCCACCTTTGTATCCAACACCTTACTTTACTATTTTTAGCCACAAGATTAAAAGAATGTTTGCCACATTAGAAAGAATCCCCAAATTCATAAAAGGACCATTTTCGTAGAATCCAACAAAATGTCATGTCCCGATATACTTACATTTCTTTAAGATTCATTTCAATTCATTCACAAACATTATCATGATTTTTTTTTTCAGCACAACATTTGTTTTAATTCGTGAAAATTAGATTTCACCTCTACCATGGAAATTTGACCAAAACCATTTCTAGAAAATAATTTATTTTTTTGTGGGGGTTTTGTTTTGTAGAAAAAAATTCTTAACTTCGAATTCCTGAAAAAAACTAACTATCACATTCTATGGCATAAGATTTTTATAGATTATAGAAACTTAGGATCCAATTTTTTTCTAGCTTCTTTTGGTCAGCTTCTTCCAGCATCTCATAAATTTTTTTATGTTTTAAATTATGCAATTCAGTATATGATTTATATATTTCGAAATGCATAACTTGAAATATTTTTTTATTTATGTATTTTGAAACATACCATCTGAAATACAATTTTATTATTCTGGAATGCATAATTTAAAATAAAAGTTGTATTCTAAATTTATATTTTAAATTATATAATTTAGGATGTTATTTTTATTTTATATTTCGGAATTTATAATCTAGAATATCAAAATTTTATGAGAGTATAGGATAAAAATATGAAAGTGCACTAATTTCTTTTTGTGATATTTCTAAATGGGTCTATAGTATAATTACTTGTTTTTTATTGTTTTCATATTGGGCCAGATTTAGCCCAAAATCCGTAATTACGGTTAAGAACAAAACAGCCCAAACAGTATGGGCCCATAGTTTTGAACTGTGTCTTTCTGAAGAAAACCTGTTTTCTTTTGTTTCCTTTTTGGGTGTCTTCGTCTAAGAAAATTAAAAAGAATAATATTTTTATAAGAAACAAAAATATGACATAAATGGAAAATTAAAAAATAATAAAATTAAAAATTCGCGCACACAGAAATGTGAACAAAAATACAAACGAAATAAACTTAAATAATTAGACTGTAATTTTATGGATGGTGAATAATGGACCACATTGTCATTATTTATCCTTGCCCTCTTCAATTATTGTTAACGCTAAACACTTCAATTTTCATTTTATGACTTTACAATAAATATATAAAATAAATTAAAAATATTAAAAATATTTTAAATGAGTCGACCTACTGTCAATTCATATATACATCAGAATTATAAAATTTTTTGATTTCATACAAAATGAGCTGATTTATTTTTAACTAAATCCATAATGGATCAACAATATAATCTGGATTTTCGGTATCCTACATTTTACTAAAATACATCTTTTAATTAGTATTTCAAATTGGAATATCAATGAAATTAATCTCCCAAATTAAATATTAATTAAAAATATTTTATTTGGTCCTATTTAGTTCTGAAAAAAAAAACTAATAATATTATGTGTGGGAGAGAGAGAGAGAAAAAAAAGTAGCTCAATAAGTATTTATATCATGCCGACATGCCTTATGCAAGCCTAGCTAAGATTTTTTTAGAGAGTCAAATCACACCCAGCATTTTGAAAAGCAATAACTTAACACAACAGGCAAATTATGAGAGTATTATTGAATTTATGATTCATATATACTTTATATAAAATATTTTTCATTTAATATTTTTTGTCAACTTCAATCAAAAGATTAATCTTTGAAGATATATATCCAAATTTAATGGAAGAGATAGGGTTGTAGAATCCGAAACAAAATAATGAACCAAAACAAACACAATAATCTAATTTGTTGTTTTCAGCTCCAACTAAATATCTGTGACTGTGATAATTTATCCAATTTATTTGGAAAGTTAAAAAAGAAAAAGAAAAGAAAATTGAATGGTGGAGAAGAGAAAATGAAAAAGGAAAAAACAGAAGAGAAGCATGAGAATCTAGGGTTTGAAAAAATGAGTTGTGCATTGGTTGTTATCCAAGATCAGAAGTGTCTTAGCCACACATTTTTCCATCTCATTCACCACTATATCTTTTAGCATCACTAACCCTGTCCCCATAAAATATCTTTCACATAAATATTTATTTTTTTAAATTTTAATATTGGATTATTAATGATACCATTTTTTTAGTTTTTTAAAGATTATTTGAATGGGTACTGTGTTATGAAGACAAAAATATGACAAAAATATCATAATCATAAAATAGTTATAACAAAATTGAATATCAAATTTTACTTTGAATTATAAAGAAGGTATGAATAACCCCTATGATGTATACTTGTGAAGGAAAAGTATGATTGATATTTTTGGAAACAGTGTTTGATTTCAATTCCATTCACGACAATAAGTACGAAATAAAGTCGTGTGAAGAAGAAGATAATTTCTTTAGTGTAACATGAAGTAGGGTTGCATAAGGACAACAATAATTCCTCAAACTTTATTATATTACAACATAATTATAAGTTAAGTGTGGTTCAAAAACTCACGCGATGATGTTGGATAAATCAATTAATCTTATAAATCAAGCTGAACCTATCGAACCTTAAAATATTTGCACGAGAAGCCAGAAAATTATCCGATAAAAAGATTTTAAACTTAAAAAAACTGTAAAATAAATTTGGATTAGCTAAAATTAACTTTTGCTCCATAACCAACTTATAGTAGAATTTCTTCAAAAAAAAATAACAATTCCAAAAATCTAGAAAATAGAAGTTAGAAAACAGGACAAGACACATAATAAAAATATTTTAAAGGGTTGAATTAGACTTAAAATTCACTCCTTAACATATAGCTGGTTTTGTAAGGTTGAATTAGATTTAAAGTTCACTTCTTATCATGATATAAGAGTTATGGTTTAGAGTTTATCCTTATAAAATTTGTTGTTTGTTTGACCTATTGAATCACTTGTTATTAGGAACTTTGTAGTTTGTTGGATCTATTGTGCTACCTCTAATAGGACCGCTATGTGACCACCCTTTATCGTGTCACCTATAGGGCCACTATAAGACCACCCCCTATCGTGCAACCTCTTATAGGGTCATTATGAGATCATCCCCTGATGTTTAATCCCACTTTTGAAATGCATATCTCTCGATGTGAAGGGAGTGTATTGGAAATTTTACATCAAATGGAGATAAGACAATTCAATGATATATAAGTGGGTGTAAATCTCGCCTTACAAACTATTTTTATAGAATTGAGTTAGATTTAAAATCCATTTTTTAATAATCTTCATGATATATAACCCATAATAATATTAAAGAAAAATAATAACACGTGTTAAATATCTTCCTTTAAAAAAAAATAAAAGTACATATTCTAATAATAATGAACAAAAATTTAGATTATATAACTATTGGGAGAACTTATAGCATTTATGTTTTCTCCTTGATTTTATATGGCTCCAAATTACACTAGTTTCAATATATTAAAACTATTTATAATGTTTTAAAATAACTTGACGACAAAGTACAATAAAAGATAATAATAAAGAATCCAATTTCGAACGTAGAAGGAAAAACATAACATCATATGTTGTTTATCTTTTATTTGGAACAATTTATGCTTACACACTACCTTAAAGTTTCTTCTTTTTAAGCAACCATAAATTTTATTGAACTTACATGTGATATCCAACTTTTTATTATTGATAACAACTTTTAATTGTGTAAAAAAAATCGTAGGTATTATAAGATAATATATGATGTAATTTTTTTTTTTATAATATGGATGTCGGTAATAATTAGAAGTGTCAACATAGTGTATCTTAAACAATTAAGAAGAACGTGAATAAAAAAAATGAAGTATTAAGAAAAAATGGCGGAATTTCTGAAAGCATAATGTAATTTATTCATTATTTGAAAAAAAAAATTATCACTTTTTGGTTTCATATAACTTTCACTTTATACTACTTTAACTCTTTTGAGAGACTTTATTTAAAAAAAAAAAAATCTATACGTAATAGAAAATAATACCCCTTCGAATATATTTAAATTTAAGGGAATTTTGCACATTAATCACACACAAAATTAGAGAGGGGTCTTTGTCTCGTCAAGTATACTAATTCATTTTCTTTTAAGTCACTATGGTTGAATGATACACAAGTAAATCAAGAGAGAATTAAATCGTGGATCACATTTTAAAATTAGGTCATACATAAGTGATTTGTTTTGAAGCAATGTTAAAGACATGGTCAACGATGAAGTGTGGGCACAAGTAGGGTTTGTAGTTTGATTGATAACATGCATGCATCAATATTCAAATGTTGACTTCTAAATATCCAGTAAACTGAGAGTGACATGAACAAAGTGGAGTACAACCAAATTCTCAGATTTTTTTTTTTTTAAATCATTGCTAGTTATATTTATGATTATAAGCATATAAATAATGTATAAAAAAAAACTATGAATAAAATAAATTCAAAACTTTTACTATGGTCGTACATGTTAATTAATTAATTAATTAATTAATTCTAAACACAAATATTTGCCTTTAGATGTAATGAATTCCAGTTTATGGTTTATGTTACGGGAAGATGTTTGACCTACATTTACATATTATTTGAACTTTTAATTTTAATTTAAATAATTTTGTTGGTATTATTAAAATTTTTATAATGACGATAAATAAACTCGTTTTTATAAATAATGTCCAAATTCGCTTTTACGTTAATATAGAGAAGTCTGACATTCACATAAATGGATGAGTATTGATAATACTTCATTTATAAGTTCCTAAAGAAGTTAATTCAACATTACAAATAGGATATGGACAAAGGGAGGCTGAAAGTTCCTTTTAGAATTTTATTTCTATAAATTGTATCATATTGATGTGATTTAAAATACGTATTTTTATTGAAGGATGATAACGGATTGAATTGGATTGCGCATAGATAGGGTTTATATGCAACGAAAAAATTTATTTGTAGGGTAATTATTTAAAAAATATTTATGGATTTTTTAAAATTCGTAAAATATCTACAAATATTTAAAAAATAATATTTTATAAATTTAAATTTAAATTAAATTACAAAAATATAAATTAAATTAAATATACAATAAATTTTAATTTAATTTAATAAATATAAATTAAATTTTAATTTTTTACGGGTAATTGATACTCATAGGGATGAATAATATAATATTCGCACCTGATCCGTATATAAATGAATACTAAAATACCAGCTACATACAGATAATAAATACTTGTAAATACCAACTACCTGTCGCAAATTTTATCCGTAAATATGGATACAAATATTTTTGTCATCCTATTCTTATTCATCAAATGTGTTGTATTGATTTTGAAACATTTATCAAATTCTTCTTAAGGGCATGCATTTTGTTATCCCATGGTGGAACTTGTTTAGATATAAGAGAGACTTTCATCCTTCCAACATTCACTAAATAATTGGTCATTCATGTTAAATAATTGGTTTTAAACATTCACTAAACATTTTCAAAGAATGTTTTTGCTTGGGTTGATCCTTGTTTTTGTTTGAAAATGTGTCCTTATATTTTATTTTATTTCAATTAGGTCTTCATTTTTGAAAATGTTATACAATTTGGTCATTTATGTGAGTACATTACTCATGATGTTAACTTTGTGTTACATATTAGTTCATGATTTTTTAAATTATTTATTTTAAAAAAATCCCATGTGTCAAACAAGGGTCTCACCACATGGCATAGTCAATATGATGTGACAATGTCATATGAAAAATCTCAATTTAGTTTATGTATATGTTATTTTGTCTCAATTCAATATTTTTTTAATTAGAATAATTTAATTCATTTCCAAATTGAGACCAGATTTAGCTTTTACATAAATGTTATAATGATATTTTTATTAATATTTATAACGAGATTAAGTTTATTTAAATTTATATTTTACATTGATCTTTATTTAAATTGTGCTTTAAAATTTTAAATATATTTATTTTAAATTTTTCGAAAATTATTTTAAAATTTTATACTTGAATTTATAATATTGTTATCTTTAAACCAACTCTAATATTTGTATGAAAATTATTGATATATAAATATTTGAAAAAAATATAAATGTAATTCAATGTAAAAATAACAATTCAAATACTTGGTTTTAAAATTTTAAATATGTTTATTTTAAATTGTTGTAAAATTGTTTTAAAATTTTACATTCAAATTTATAAAATTATTATTTTTAAATCAACTCTAACATTTGTATAGAAATTATTGATATATAAATATTTGAAACAAAATTTAAACAAAGTCAATGTAAAATATATATTTAGATATAAACATAATCTTATTAAAAATATTAATAAAAATATCAACTAATTTTAATAAAAATATCAACTAATTTTAATAAAAATATCATTATAACATTTTTATAAAAGTTAAATTTAGTTTCAATTTAGAGAGGGATGAAATTGCTCCAGTTTAAAAAAGATTGAGAATGAATTGAGATAAAACAACAAATATATGGATTAAATTGAGATTTTGTACATAACACTTATTTGAACAGTGACACATTACATTATTACTGTCATATCATATTGTTTCTGCCACGTGACAAGATTCCTCATATGACAGGTGACAATTTAAAAAAATGAAAAAAAAAACCTGATACATAACATATATGTTAACGTCTTTAATATTGTATTAACAAAAAATATCAAATTACATCATATTTTCAAAAAATAAAATCCAATTAAGATTAATCAAATTCTAAGAATCTAATTGAGATCGTAAAAAAATAAGACCAAGCAAACATTTAAACCAATATTTTTTTTTCCTACCTTGTGCTACATAAATCCAACTCAAAGTATCTTAATCTTATCGAATCCATGTTTAATTTTCTTTAAAAGCAAAACATAATTGTTCCCAAATTGAAATGAATGCTGAAAAGCCCCAACATATTTACAAGGTATACATACAACAAAGTCCAAAGTCCAAGAATGGAATTTAACCTAACTCAATGAATAGGTGAAAAGATAAATTGCATTGGAATGTTGAAGTGGGCCCTTTGTCCTTAATAGAAACGGCCCATAGAGGGTTGGGGGTGTCAAAATCAATGTTTGTGATTAAATTCCTATTGATAAATATAAAGCATAATTGAATTTATCAATGTGTCTAAAGTTATAGCAACATTGAATAGCCCTTATGAGAGAACGAACACCTAGAATAAACAAGAATATGCAAAATGGAAGAAAGTACAATACCTAATCACGCTCCTTTCACTTTCATCTTAAAGTTCCTACTATTTTTGGTATATTATCACCCTATTTCCTTATGAGTAAAGTACTTTTTGCAAATACCATATTTTACAAACCACCCAATCAAAATTAGTTTTCAAATAATAGTCCTAAACTAAATGTTAACTTTTGTAGAAAAAAAAGGTTTTACAAAAAAGGAAAGGTTTACAAACCATTCCATATATGCAAAAACTTGTGGACAACAATTTACTAATTCTTTTAAATATATGAATAAAACTTCCAAGGAAACTGAACTCAATTAATTTAAAAAATAAGATGGGCAATTTTTAATTTTATTGAAAATACATATCATGTGAAGTTTGCTCAGTTGGCCATGTTTGCAGGTTTCTTCTACCCTAAAACTAGAGGTCTCAATTCTTTGATGAGATTTGCACACATCAATTTTATGGCCCAGAATGAAACCCTAACCCCAAAAAGCTAGAAGATCATGTGACCCACCTATCCACAGAAAAAAAACCCTTCTCATAAATACTTCATCATGTGGATAAAATATATTAATAAATAAAGTTTAAGTTTTTTTGCTTAAAATTAACTTTTTATATTATTTGGTACCAAGTATTGTTCATTCATTTTACTAATAACTATTTTCTTAAAAAAAAGATAGTTAAGTCCTCATGTTAGATAAATGAATAATGTGTGAACAAAAGGGGTTTAAATTGCTAAAATAATGTGTTTTTTTGATATGCATCCATAACTAATTATGAGCACTTTTTAAAAGTTTATTATTATAATAATAAAAAAGAACATTAAAAATAATAATGATAATTAATATTAGTATATATGAGTATTAAGGGGTGGTGGCCAAAAGTGTAGGGTAGGTGAAAGGACATAAGACAGATGTGGATGAGATTTGTGATTGCTTTGGTCTTGACTTGGGAGTGTCATAAAGGCTACGTGTCCCTTAACCCAACCAACAAACCAACAAACAACTTCTCCAAAACCCTAACCCTAATCCAATTGTGGCTCACAATTTTTTCTGCTTTTTATATTATCACCCCTAGCTAACTATATTTCAATTTCAAACTAGCCCTTTCTCTTTCTTAATACTACTACCAAGCACCAATGTCTAGATACTTCTTTCTTAGATTATTTTCTCTAAAGAAAAGATAACTTCACTGATTCTTCCTTTTTGTAATTTTATGGTATTTAAATAAATTCAAAAATGGGAATTTAATTAACCTGATATATTTTTTTTAATTTTAATAGTGAAAGGAGAGAGGAAAAAATATTATTTGATTGGACTATTGAACAACTCAATCTTGAAAGTACAATGTCACAGGAAAGCTATGAGGGGGCATGATGAATAGCAATAACTTGCACTCCAACTAAAATAAATTAGTAAATAAATAAATAAAATAAGAGAGAGAGAAATTGAAATTCAGAAATGAAGTTGGCTTTTACGATAAATAAGGGAAGTGATAAGCTGAGGTGGCAATAAAGCGCAGAGCAGAGGAAGGTACGGTGGGGACCCCACCATGGAATCGCATTCACATATATTCACTCCTTTACATTACATCCTTTGTTTTTAGTTCTTCTAGATATTTCTTCATTGAAATATATTTATATTAATTTGAGTTAAGTTTTGGTACAGTGAAATATATTTTGAATTAATCCATAGTTATCATTGAATGCTTAATTATTTTTTTATCGTCCAGGATATAAGATTTTATTGATTAATATTTTTATTCGAGTAGTTACTTATTGATTTACTATTTTTTTTTCATATTTCACTTAAGTGTTAAATTGTCACTCAGTTGACACTTAAACATTAAATAATCATTATATATTGTTTAAATAGTGATGATCATTCATATCTTTCTTATGAAGTTATTACTACTTAAGTGACGTGAAAATATTCAAACAAGAAAATATATATATATATATATATATATATATATATATATATATATATATATATATATGTGTGTGTGTGTGTGTGTGTGTATTAATATTATTCATATCATCACTTATTTTCAATCTAAATAATCACAATAATAAAATACACGAAAATAATTGTCCCATACTACAGTATTAATTGTATCTCAATTACATCAATTTAATAGATCACCCTCGAGGCCTTTTGAAATACCTATATTAGTTATGTCCCAATAGAAACTAATAGTAATTAACTACACCTAATTTACAAAGCTTGAGACATAAATTTCTTCGAAATTTTTACTACCAAAATATCTTATTCTATATAATTTAGATTATGAATGAAGCTCGAGCTTTTTAAATAAGTTTATGCATATAATACGTTGATTATAATAGGTCATGATGCCATCTTAGTTAACCATTTATAATCATAATAGATCATCATATAATTTCATATACCTGGACATAATACACATCATCATGTATATCAAGGCCATCTCACAATCATATGATTTTATGCATTTCATTCATATGTTGTTGTAATATTGTTTGTGGAATTATTTCATCTTATCTTGTATGTTGTGAAACTGATTATAAATAATATAGATATGATATTTATATGGTTATTATAAAGATTCAGAAAATAGTTTTTAGAATCAAATGTGTGAAAAATGGTACTCAATTATTTTACTAATAGAAAATTTAACTATAAATAATAGATAACAATTCATTCAGAGAGTTGAAAAAGCATAATGAGTTTAAAGTCCTTAGGGTTTAAAGTCAATGAATTGATTTAAAATTACATTAGTACTTTCAAGACATGAAAATGATATGCATCACAATATATGAGATTAGTAATAGTGCAGTGAACAGAAAGTAATTCAATCTTGACACATTCCATATTTATACTTTCCAATCTTGTCTTGATTATATGCATGCTTATTGAAATCATCACTTTAAACATTGTTGTTTCATCCAAATCCAAAATAGATTAACATAATGAATTTATGTAAATACGAAACTTGTTGTATTGTAATGCATCCAATCACTTATTGCGATCACTTATTGCAATTGTTATAGAGAAGTGAACAATCCCCAAACAAGTAATGAGTCATTACAAATTATTTTATAGAAATTTTAGATATTTGTATAATAGTGTTCTCGCTCAAATTAGTCATAAATGTTTAAACTTAATAATTCATCAAGTAGTATAAAGGCTAGCATGATATGATGTCTTTAGTAGGCCTAAATATGTATGAAATACTTAATTTTCTATATATAAATTAATTTTATTTATTTAGAAATAGCGAATATTAAGGATTATGTGTGTGTTAGTGTTGATCATGACTCATTTATTTATTGGTTTATAAAAAGTTAAACTAAATTTACGTCTTAGTTAAGGATGACAGCGAGACGAATTAGGACGAGTTTGACTATCTCATTCCTATTCTTGAAGTACAATTGATATCATCCATATACTCATATCTAATATGTATGACTTTTTGTCTCAATTCTATATTTATCATATAAGTATATAATATATACCCGTCCCTAACTTTTGATTGTTCTAAATATTAATTAAATATTAAAAAAAATCATAGAAAAAAACACATGATGTTATGAAATATTCAATATTAAAATGATATACTTTTTTTTAATGTCAAATATCAAAAAAAAAAAAATTAAACATCAAATAAAAATTGAATAAGTGTCAAAAAATTATAAATTCAAATGTGTATTTTAAAAATATGTTATGATACTAAAAATAAAAAATAAGACAATATAAATTTGTTAGATTACTCAATAAATTAAGCGTGTTTTAAAAATTTAAAATAAAATAAATAGAAAAATAAAAACGAATATTGTGATAAAGTGTAGAAGAAGAACAGGAAAGATAAATACATACTTATCATTAATCATATTCAATCAAATACTATTCATATTTATATCAATACACAATTGATACAGATAGAATTATGAAAAATTCAAGTAATGTTAAATGACGAGTTCATTTATTATTTCTAATGTTAAATTAATTAATTCAATTAAATGTGAAACTCTAGAATTTTAAATTTTGAGCAACAATTAACTATGTTTTTTTATCAAAATCTAGGCTTAGTCAACAAATACACTCCCACATTAGCTTTTATTATGTCGGAATTTAGAAGCCTAGATTGAATTTCAGTTTTTTTACTTAATTGATTATCAAACTTTGACTCAATTTGAGTTTATGGTTGGTTAGTTTAAACCATTCAGTTAAATTAAATGTTGAGTTTAAACTTATTTACTTTTTATTTTCATTTTGGTCCATTATTAATTTACAAAGGATTGTATTAATAAACCTTCCATTGAGTTTGAGAGTTTGAGTCAATTTATTTTAAAGGTTTAAAATGAATGTATGGATTAAACTTGAGTTTATTTAAGAAGTTTAAATTTAATATAGAGATATTTTTTTATATACTATATATATATATATATATATATATATATATATATATTGACTTAACTTATACTTATTTCATCAAATGTGAGGTTAATAATTGAAATCCTTAAAACAAACTAATAACATTTTAATTTCTTTTGGTTTAGACTTGGTTTACAATTGTTTATTAAACTGGATGTAATGTGTGATTTGCATTAAATTTATAATTAACTTGATTTGAACCTAATTCCAATATTTTATATATATGAATAATTGTTTTAAAAAATATATTAAAACAAATCTTTTAATAAAAAGCAAAGCAATTCGACAAAATTAATTTCAGTTTTATATTAAAAGCATAAAACTACAACCGTTCCAAACAACATGTTCATTTCCAATAATTATATTATTTAAGCCAATACATATTCACAACTCAGACAAATACCACCTAAAAATATATAACATGAGATTATAATTATTTAATTAGTGTTGTATCTTAAAGTTTAAGTCTCAATATTGAATTGCTTTAAAAGGAAGAAAATATTGTTTATTATACTCTAGTAAAGAAAATGAGATGAATAATATAGGTGCATGTGGTGTGTGGTTTATTTCGTTTTTTTAAGTACATTTAAATCAATTAAAAAAATATTTAAATTAAATAACTGGTGTAATTTTAACTTTTCTATATTACAGTTTAATGTTATATTATAGAACATAGTTTTATTTTTTCATTTGATTATTCTTAAATACTATTTCACTTTAATATATTAGATAATATAAACAGTTTAAATATTTAAATATTTAATTTTAAATTAAAATTCATTCCTATTTTAAATTTTATTAAATTTTAATTTCAAATTTTAAAAGTAAATTAATATAATTTTTTAAATTAATTACATTTTTTAAGTTTAAAAAAACAATTCAAATATTACCTTAAAATATAAAAACACTTAACACGTTAAATTACAAAAATTATATTTATTTATTTTTAAAATTTAATACAAAATCTTAATTTAAAAACTAAAAACATATTGAGGTTATAATTATATAACAATATCAAAACAAATGAGTGTGTAACTCTACGGGGCCGACAAACACTAAAATGAATATTTTAAATTATTTCAATTAAATATAAAAATAAAAAATATATTTATATATAAATTATATATACAAACTAAATATATTTTAGTCCTAATGTAAAATTATGATTCATCGTTGTTTCATATATTCATATATTTTAATATAAAACTTTCAATATAAATAAATATAATTATTTTATCATATTAATTTTATTTTAGGTGTTAAATTATAATTTAAGTTAATATTTAAATTAAATATAATAAATTGTGTAAAAAATTTAAATATGAATTAAATTTTAACACGTAAAAATAAAGTTAATATTATTAAATTAAGAAAACTGTATTTATTTATTTTAAAGATCATAACTTATAATTCATATCAAGACCTAAAATAGAAAAAAAAAATCTCAATTATGCTGATATATTTAAAACTAAAAATATATTTAGCTTGTTCCAATATTACATATAAGAAAAATAAGTTTATTTAATTAGTATTTTAATGATGTGATATTATAGGTTGTCAAGAGTACTGTGAAAAATATTTTATAGCATGCGTGAATCAAGGTGAAGCACTTAATATATATATATATATATATATATATATATATATATATATGAAAGTTTATTTATTCAAATATTTAAAAATTGAAGTGTTGTTGGTAGATTTTAGTGGTTGATGGTCGTTACTGTGTCTGGATTTTTCTTGACGTAAGTCCGCAAATTACTTACAGACACTCCTTGCAAACCAAACATTTCTTTCTACCACGCGCTTTACTTCTTCCAAATTTTTCACATCACAAATTTCAATCATTATCCATGTATTTCCACATTTTTTATATTTGTATTTTTATCACTTTCTTTCAAAGCACTAAAACAGTACTCAAAAGATTTAAATAATAATACTTGTTATATCTAAATTTATGTTTTACCGTCTCATCTCAACCGATCTTTAACTTTACAAATTGAAGTTTTTAAATGTAAAAAAAAAAATATATTTAAACACATATTTGGCAAGATGATGAACAAAATAGTACAAAACAGCAGTGCAACATGAACTAATAATTTATGTTCTGTGCTGATAAAAAGATAAGATTTTTTTAAAAATATTGATCACATTTCAGCAATTTATCTCACAGTTGTAGTAATGTTTGTGGCTTCAGTGTCAGATTTCTCTGCCATGAAAGAAAATTCACTGTGTTTGTCCAAATGTTGAACACAGTCTTGCAGATGGATTATGTCTTCAACCTTTATTATTTTATTAGAGTAGTCCGTGACGGTAAGATAATATATTTTATATTTTATATATTATTTTATTTAATACTTTAAATAATTATCCTTTGATTGGAACTGATTGAAATATAATTAACACTGGTTAAGACAACCATGAATACACTGATGATGACTCACATAATTGATGTCTTAAAATATTAATTGGTGTCATTAAAAACATTATCTTCTTTTTATAATCTCAACCCGAACTATACTTAATATGCCAATAAAAGGCTTTGTGTTAATTAATAGATATTATATTTGTTTATTTGCTAAGCATTTTTACAAATAATAAAAAAAAGTTTGAAAAAATCATTTTGGTAATAACATGTTTTTAGTTTAAAATGATGTCAATTGATTAAATTCCTCTGATGGTTAACTTTTTGAATTATTTATCAATTTTATTTTTCTAGTAAACAATAATAAATCTCTCTGCAGTTCTGTTTCTTTCCCATTATTTCATTGATAAAGTCAACCATAAAAATACTCAATGTCCATAATAAAGCATAAAAAATCTCGATCTCAATAATAAAGCTTGCTAAAGATGATTAATAACATTCTATTTTAAGTAAAAGTTCTTTACTTTGTCCATTAACATTCATTTAAAAGTATAAAGTAATAAATAAAAATAATAATTAAGTGATACTCGTTTTTTCTTTTACAAGAGAAAATGGGTTGAAAAAAATTATATTCTTAGCATTTTTCTTACAACTATTATTATTTATGTAATAAAGTTTTACAAATATAGTAAAAACTAATTCTTTGACTCAATTAATGATTGAAAAAGTCAATTTCATAATAGTAATTTTATTATTGAAGCAGCATCTAAACCCATTTGTAAAACTGGTCTACATCTAAGTTACCCAATAACCCTAGATAGGTCCAACAGTGAGATTCACGCACTGAAATCGCGGGTGGGAGAACATAAACAAAAATGGCAATAAGTCAAAAAAGCCACACTAAAAAACAAGCAAAAAAATATCTTATTATAATAAAAATCTTCTCAATTATCTTCTCTGCACTAATGTCTTCCACAATTAAATCTGCAGCATCACATTTTTTTTTCTACCAATTTTTTATTTTTATTTTCTCCCAATAAAAACTAAATATCAGACATCACAAACAATCGCCACGTGTCTTTGGGCCCGGACCGTTCTCAGCCACAAAACCTTAATGCCTTCTCGAATCGTCCATGGAAATTTCTTTTTCTTTTATTTTTTTCTTTCAAAATATTTTCTCAATCTGACGTGTCACTCTCTCCTTTTTCTCCCTTTTTTCTAATTTTTATTTTTATTTTCATAATTTATAGTCTCTCTTTCTCACATTCTCCTCCCCTTCTCTGCTCACGCAATCTTTCATTGCTCTCTTCCAATTCGCCATCTGGGGTGCCTTGATTTTCTCGGAAAATTTTTATTTTCCGAGAAAGTTCGCATCTTTACTATTGAATCTAGAACTGCCGATTTGGGGTGTCTGAAAATCAGAGGTATTCACTGTTCTCAATTTTGCGTGTGTGTGTTAGGAACAAGAAGAACATACTTCGGATTTAGTTCTTCGCGTGTATTTGCCATTTGTAACTTGTTGATCTGATTTGAGCATTGGCTCTTATATTTCTATTTTGAAAGAAAAAAAAAGTTGAGCTGTTTAATTTTGGTATCTGAGAGAACATGGAGCAGGAAATTATGAATAATGCTATGTGATTTATTTTCCAAAAAATTCACTTTTTTGTTGGTGTGGTTTGATTGGTGACAGCTGTTGTTGTTGTTGGCTGCTGGGGTTAGTCTCTGTGGAGGTTTTGGGTGTTTTCTGAGACAGGGCTGACTCTCATTTTGCTCCAATGGAGATGCAGGTATAGCAAAGAAACACTCCAACCTGCCACTTTTCTAGAGCACCCTTTGATTTTTGTTCATTCTCTAGATTAGAAACATGGAACTTATGTGGATTCTTTTTTCTTTGTTCTTGTTGTTCGTCTTCTATTTGTGTAGACTTTTGTGGTCATGTTGGATGTTGTATGAAAAATGGATTGGCAGATTCTTAGATTTATTCGATTTAATCTTTCTTAAAGCAACTAAAAGAAATGGGGTTTTAAGTGGTGGCTTGATCAGCATCTAAGTTACTGCACCATTATCGCTTTTTTTAAATTTCCAGCTTACTAGCTTCTAATTTCTTAGGAATAGTGCCTAACTCAATGTTTGATCTGATCCTCCTAAATTAATATTCTGTATTTCTTCGGTGGCATCTACAAATATAGATCATTAAAAAGAACTAGATATGTGACTGGGATAAGAAGCTAATATTTGGTATGTCTTGTGTACTAACTAGATCATTTTTTGTTAAGTTGACAGTTTTTCAGTTATGGTTTAGGATTCTTTTACCGTTTTAATCCGTTTATCCGTTTCTGTTTCTCTTTAATAAATCAGATCTATTCATCCTTTGGAGATGTGAAATTATTAATTCCTTATATTGTAAATGTTTCCCAACTATTAATAAATACTTTCTTCCATTTATGCTAGTTTAAAATTTTTATGTTTTAAAACGGATATTAACGGACCTGTACTGTACATTTAATTTGGGAAGAATTTCACATCCCATGCATGTATCACAGGTTTTAAGTTGAAGTCGTAATAAAAGAAAGACTAAAGAACCTTGAGTAATTGCAAACAAGTGCAGCCAATGTTATGCAGATGCAATTTTGAAAGATAATTTTAATCCTCCATTCCGCTAGAGGTTTTGGACAGGAATTTCATAGAAGGGACCAAATTGGCTTCAGCTGATTATTTTTCATATGACATTATTGACAGTGTTTTCACTAGAATGTAAATGAATATTTGATTTGGTTTGCGGATAGTTGAATTGGTTAGTATGTGTGTTTGGAAGAGATGACAAGTCAGCTCTTTTAGACTCTGTATGATATGCTGCTGCTTAATTGGAAGCTGGTCTCAATCGTCTTGCATTCAATCTTGTGGAGACTTTTGTCCTCTTTTATTTGTAAGAAAGAGAATTTCATTATGAATTCATCCAGTGACTTTATTTCTTAAAAGGAACTTATATATTCTAGTGAGCATCATTTTCTTTCATGATGAGATTTTCTACTTCTGTTTCCTTTATTCCCTTTATTTTTTCATTGGAGCGAAGTTATTGATTCATCAATTACTACTAATGTAGGATCAAATAGAAAGCACGAGATCAACCATATCAGGCTTAGCTAGTAACTGCCATTCAAATGCTGCAAAACAATCTGAAAATGTTGCTCATATACCTTCTGTTGGAAACGGCCATACTCCCAAGGTTGCTTCACTTTAGATGTTAAAGTATTCCTCTTAGTGGAGACCTTGGTGTTCCACTTTTAGCTTTGATATCTGAAACTTATTTCAATGTTCATCAGGTGAGGAAACCATATACCATTACTAAACAAAGGGAGAAGTGGACAGAGGAAGAGCATCAAAAGTTCCTTGAAGCTTTGAAATTGTACGGTCGAGGGTGGCGCCAAATTGAAGGTAAACTCTTTGTCCTGAGTTATTAATCTGAAATATTCCTATTTTCATTGTCTTCATGTCAGATGAAAATCATTTTCTTTTCATGCAGAGCATATAGGTACCAAAACAGCTGTTCAGATTCGAAGCCATGCTCAAAAGTTTTTTTCTAAGGTTAATATTGTTATTTATTTAAAACTTCAGTAAATAATTTCTACTGGGAGCTTGTAGGCTATTATAATCATTTTCAATTTAATAGCATTTGAAGTTAGATGAATTTGTTCACTTCTGTGTTCTCAAGCATCACACTCTACTTGGTTTCAGGTTGTTAGGGAATCTGAGGGAAGTGCTGAGAGTTCTATACAGCCAATTAACATACCTCCTCCTCGGCCTAAGAGAAAACCCCTCCATCCATATCCCCGAAAATCACTTGATGCTTTCAAAGGACATACCATACCTAATGAAACTGAAACATCTCAATCCACAAACCTGTTGGTTGCAGAGAAAGACACCCCATCTCCTACCTCTGTGCTATCTACGGTTGGTTCGGAAGCATTTGGGTCTGCATTTTCAGAGCAGAATAACAGATGCCTTTCACCAAACTCTTGCACCACTGATATTCACTCCGTCAGCTTGTCACCTGTTGAAAAGGAAAATGATTGTATGACATCCAAAGCATCTGAGGAGGAAGAGAAAGGATCTCCAGCTTCAGTTCCTTTATCCATTGTTTCCTACCCAAACATGTGCATGGTATGATAAGATTCTTGATTTCTATGATTTATCTTTTGAAAGTCTAGCGATTCTAGTAGAACTTTTAAGAGAGAAAGATAAGAAAAAAAAATGACTTCTCCAGAAATTAAAATTAGTTTATGTATAAGTTAAATTACAGAAATTCTCCCATATAGTTTTTTCAAAATGACTTACCGGAAATAAATTTAATCTTTTTCCTTTATAATTTTTTATCCTAAAAGTTCTTTTTGGATAAGCTTGTGCAACTATTGTGGTCAAGGTTAAACTAACTTTCGAATTCTCTGGTGTTACTGCAGAAGCCCGAGTTTAGTACCAAGGAAACTGAATATGTTATAGAAGATTCTACCAATATGCCACAGACCACTAGTATTAAGCTTTTTGGAAGAACAGTGTCTATGGTAGATAATCATAAGTTACAGAACATAGATGATAATGGTAAGGCAATAACTGTGAAGTCTGATGAAGTGGATGATGTTGGGAATGAGAAGCCTGGCCAATCAACCGAGCAAGTAGATACACAATTATCACTAGGCTTGGTTGGTGGCAACTGGGCCATAACACCTGATTCTGATGGAGCTGATTACAGCCAAGAGCCACCGAAGGAGAACGTGTGCCTCAGTGAATGTGTACCTGATGCATCTTTTCCACAGTGGAGTTTGTACCAAGGCCTCCCAGCTTTCTGTGTCAGCCCATGCAACCAGATCCTAAATCCCATGCCTCTTAGGCCCTCTTTGAAAGTAAGAGCAAGAGAGGAGGAAAGTTGTTGCACTGGTTCCAACACAGAATCAGTTTGTGACATGGAAAACCAAGGCAAGAACTCAGATGCTGTTGATTCTAAGTGTGAAAAATATCAAGGGGAAGGAGCTGCACCCCAGAAGCCTGCAAGAGGGTTTGTTCCATATAAAAGATGTTTAGCCGAAAGAGATGGAAATTCTTTAATTGCGGCCTTGGAAGAGAGGGACGGGCAACGAGCTCGTGTGTGCTCATAGCCTTCCATTCCATTTTTACAACATTCATAATCATGGTATTAGAGAAAAAGAACAAGAAAAAAAAGCTGTGAGAAATAAGGACCTGATTTAGGTAGCTGTGATCTAATTGTCTAATTCACAAGCATCTGATTTCCAATTCTTTTTTCCGACAACTTTCTTCTTCCACGTTAAAACATTTCATGTCCAATAATTCATGCGGGGGCTGGTGGCATTATTTGTTCTGGCTTGTATCGTGTTACAGTTACTTTAACCAAATAGACACATAGCAGCAAGTCTGTAAGTTAGTTTTATTTCTACCATTTGCATCTGTCTTTGTAGTTGCATGTTACACATATATCAGTGACACACATCAGTGACAAGGGTGTACCAGGGAAGCTTGGACAAGCATCGCAGGTCACTAAACATCATATTATTCTTCTGACAAAGGATTGCCTCTGGAAAACATATTGTGTCCATGTATTAAGCTTGAGAGAGTGTCATGTATTCGGATTTTCTTTCTGTATCATTCTTTTTAATCATAGATTATAAACATTGTTTCTTCATTGTTGAATTTACTGTTCTGAACTTGTTCCCTCTTTTAAGCTTGATTACCAGATTGAAATATTAAGCATTCTTTGGTCAGTGATTGGTCTGACAATAGTCAAGTAGTTCACCTCCATACAATGTTATCCACTCATTAATTTGATCGAAAAAGTGACAATATTTCAATCAATTCAGTACTCTTGTCAAGTGTTAAAGCCAATACTTTAAACATAAGCAACATGTTTTATAAAGGGTCAAGTACACTGCAATGGACAAACTGTGGATCTTCGTATTAAAATCTTGTGCCTTCCCTTTTCCGCTGCGGTAGCTCTGATCTCGGTTTGGCAACTTCCACAAATATGACCCTGCCATCCAAAAACTGAAAAAGTAGTTTCTTTCTTATAAGCATCCAGCATAGTTTAAAACTTTTTTCTTTTTTCTGTTAATTAAAGGTGGCAAATAGGAAAAAAAAATGAATAACTGACATTCAAGATAATACAACAATTTAGACCCCTAATCAAAGGGAGCACAGTAGTTCCAGGTCTGCTTTAAAGGATCTGGTTTTCTAGTGATCCTTTGACAGTTTCAGTTGATAGTATCTTGAGTTTTCAGAGTTACAAATCTTCACACTTAAACAATAAGATGCTTCAAAGACAGTCGACTGATCTCACTCAGTTTCATACATAATGCTGCTTTGACTCTCTTATCACTAGGAGAGCTCAATGTAGTTTCTAGATTAGTTTGCTACATAAATGCAATCATGGTTATATTCTAATTCATTCACTTTAAAAAATTTAAAATCCACCGTTGTGGCCAAGATAAGTCTTGGAGGCATTATAAAATTTAGTCAATGAATTAACACAGAACATGACAACAATTTAACAACGGCAATAAACCAAATGATATCATACCTTTCCATGCATTCCCTCAATAGCCTTCTGAGATTCTTCTTCAGTTGCGTAGCGAAGAAAAGCAAACCCTCTTGGTCTATTTGCGATTCTATCCATCACCAGCTTGACTGTTGTAAAGTTAGGCAAATATTTTAGAAGTAGAAAGTGTTACCAACAAATTGATAAGAACTGGCAAATGACTAACAGATACTGCACCCTAAATTTTAGTCAAAAAACATGATTGACAAAGAGGAAAATATCATATCATTTTCCTACCTTCCACGAGTTGACCAAAATTCTTAAAAGCATTTCGCAAACTTTCTTCAGTGGTACGAAATGATAACCCTGAAAAGAACAAGAAATAACATTTAAAAAGTTGTTGTCCAAAAATAACATATATATAATCAAATATCCAAGAAATTCATAACAAATAGCAAGAATTCTTCCTAATATGCGTAAAAGGTAACGGATACAGTCTGCAGACTTTAGCAACATATGGCAAATGGTCATTGAATCAAGAGCAATCGTAGCTTAATATGAGGCACATCAAGGTGCCCAACGGATGAAATGCTTACACAATTTGCAAAAGGTTTGAACAAAATGCCTAGCTTAATGTTGGTTGATAGATGAAAAAAGAATTTTTGCTAAATTGTTAAATAGACACAGAGCAGTTAACAGTTGAAACTGAAAATATTATTCTAGCAGAAGAATTCATATAAATTGTCTCTTAACATCATTCCTCTTTCTTTATCCATAAAAGTTAAACAATAAGGTGTCAACACTGAATTGATGCTAGAGATACAGGTCACCTTCTTCCACTATTGTATCAAACTCTTCTGCAAAGCAAAACATTTATGCCCAAAGTCAAATCCACAATAGTACTAACAAAAAATGCCATCCACAATAATTCTTCCGCAGATCAAATCCATAGCACTATCCCTTTCCTCCAAATACCAGATATCAGTTAAACAATGATGGCACCACCATTGCAGCCACTAGACAAGATTCAGAATGCTTCCAATGCGAAAATTCCCATGTAATAAAACCATCATTTTCCAATGAAATAAGGGAAGCATTCTCCACAATCAACCTACCTCTCACTAAAAGAAGTAGAGTAAGACCCTTTTTAATTCAAATTTTCCACTAGTAACAACAGATAAAACTTTTGTTGTTCAGTAACACCAGCACCCAACCGGAGGGAGACCCAAAAAAAAAAAAAGAAAAAGCTGAAAACTTTATCACTTCGTACATCAATTTGGATAAAAAAAAAAAGTGTAAGAACAGTAGAAGAGTAAGAGTAGCTAACCACTGACGTAAAGCTTAGTTGAAGGAAAAGGGGTAGAGGGTTTAGCAGTGGAAAATGATGAGGTTGAGGATTCAGACGAAGCAGGAGGGAGACACGGCAACACAGAACAACCACCCTTGTTTGTAAGGGGTGATGATGAGATTGAGAAGGAAGAAGAGAAAGAGGTTGTTCTGTTATTGGTTTGGGAGCAATTCAGAGGAAGGAAGTGTCTCTTCTGGGTGGAATCGAAAGTTAGAGCATTGTTTGTAATGGGTAATGGTGGTAGAGAAACAGCAGCTACCTTAACACCAACAAAAACCATGTTAGCCATTGCAACTGTTTCCTCAGCAAAGCTAAACAAATGCTTTAGTTTATATGGGCCGGACTGAACCAGGTTTTGACCCGGAAAGTTTATGCATGAGCTTTTACTATCTCCACCCCGGAGATTACTAACCATTAATTATTCTTTTAAATTAAGTTAATTATCTGTAATAAAAAAAAAAGAAAAAAAAAAAGGAGAGGATATCTATACACGTAATATGTGATTCTACTAATGAAATAAATTTTATCACCAAATGATAATAATAATTTATATCAGTGCATCTCTTTTCCATCATGGTATCTTCTTAAGATAAACCTAACTGAATTTATTTATTTTACTTAAATTTAACCAGATTTATCTGATCACAACTTGTTTAAATACATTTCTACTTTTATCATTTAAATGACCGTTAATTTAAATTTAAATATTTTAAATTAAAATAATTATTTATCATTTTAATATATATATATATATATATACTAAATAATTTATATACATATTATAATTATTATTAATAATATATAATAATTAAATTTTATTTTAAATATAATGATTAATATATTAATATATAATAACTAATGATATATATAAAATAATAATTATTAATTAATATAAGTATATAATATTTAATAATAATTAAGATATTGTTAAAACTTTATAATATATATAACTATTATTATCGATATATATAAAAATTTAAATAAAATTAATAATAATTAATATATTTTAAAAATTTTAATATTTTTAATTTATCTAATTATAATTTTATTATATTTTTATTATTAAAGATATTTGATAAATTTTAAAATTTATCTATTCAAACTTTTCTTTTAAGTATTTCACAACCATTAAATCATTACCTAACTTTTACAAAAATTATCTTTAAATTTATCTACTTTATCTTTTAAATCTAATAAAAAAACACTCAAGTTCATTCCTTCAAATCCAACAAATCCATCTTAACATTATATCCCAAATCTATCACACCACAGACTTAAATTTAACCTAGTTTATCTGATCAACTTGCTGGAATATATTCTGATTAATAAAGGTTCCATAAATATCCATACGCTGCACACAATCCTGGCCATAGAAAAACCTCAGTTTTATCAAACACTTGATTTCAAAATCAGTTAAACAACACCCATTAGATAATATCTGTTTCTGGTGCAGTTAAAATCTCAAACTGTGCCAGCTTGTCCTGACACAAAATACATGATTCAATGATGTTACATTAAATTCAACAGAACAGAACTTGCACAATGTTGATGTCGCAAGCCAAACTGCACAACATCTCCAATGCCATAAAAATGGGTTTGAAGAAGAACGATAACCATCATCACTGTTCAGCTGCAGTACTTTACCACTACCCTTGTCCGGATGGTGCTTTTGCTGCTCTCGCTGCACACCTTTACTTCAAGGCCACATCTTCATTCTCCCCTCTTTTCTTTCCCAACACTGTTTACAACCCCATCAGGTTTTTCCCTCATTCAGCAGTATCAGTATTTGTACCATTCATTCTGCTATCCGTCATTGTTCTGCCATGCATGCTATTGCTATGCCTTTTGATTTATGTGTATGTATTTTTTGTCTTTGATTGAATTTTTCAGGGCGGAAGATCTTCCTCTGGATGAAATTGATGATCTTTACCTCCTAGATTTTGTGGGGCCGGATGGTTTTATTGAGGAAATCTCTACCAAAGTTCCAAGGTTCTTGCTTTGTTTGCTGTTTTCCTTGTAAAAGATGCAGTTTTTAATTTTTCTGTACTTTTGTCCGTAGAATAGGTTTGAGTTATCTTTTAGGTATAATACGATTGAGTTTTTTCTTGGGATGTAGGGTGATTGTTTTGGACCATCACAAGACTGCCCTTGAGAGGTTGGGGAAGGAGGATTCACTTGGTGAAAATGTGGTTAAGGTTCTTGACATGGAGAGGAGTGGGGCTACTATTGCATTTGATTACTTCAAAGATAAGCTTTTGAGTCCTGATATTGCAGCTAAGCACTCCCCAGTTCTTGATGAATTTGAGCGTGCCAGACAACTTTTTCTGTATGTTGAAGATGTGGACCTGTGGAGGTGGAGACTCCAGAACAGCAAAGCTTTTAGCAGTGGTTTGAAGGATTTGAACATTGAATTTGATGCCAGGAAAAATCCTTCCTTGTTTGACCAGGTAATCTGCTTCCTGTGTCTTTCATTGTTTTCTAAACTTTCTGATTATCATTAGAATCTGATTGGAATACACTCACAATGTAAGACTTTGTATATTTGAATTTGTGTTTGTGTTCTCTAATTTGAACAAGCACATTGAGGAATTGGTCAGTGCATGAAGATGTTTTTTTACTCCTTTGTTTTGTCATGTAAATTTGCCCATGAGTTCTGTTTTGATGTCATGTCCGTTGAGTGACATGGTTAGGGTCATCTCATCCGAAATATTGTCCACTTTGGAGTCTAAAATTCATTACGGTTTTATCTTTAGAAGGTGTCTTTAAAAGACAAAATCATGATGAAGTTCCTGGTTTCAAAGTGGATAATACCTCGGATACGGTGGATGATCCTAATGATGTCATTTGACGGACTTGGATTGGAACAAGTTCATTGTAGTGATTCTACGTTATTCTCCGCTAAATTTTCCCTCCCTCATTAAGAGTGATAGTGATAGTTCTTTGTTTTCATATTTATATATTGCCACCAAGATAGAGTGATAAGTCATTTGTATGAATAGTTGAAATAACTGACAATTTTGTATATTATGGCAGTTGCTTTCTCTAGACTTGAATGCTATCATTAGTAGAGGTATGCAAAGCTTATCACTCAAGCAAAAGTTAATTGATGATTGTCTCAGCAAGTCATATGAAATTGCCCTTGGGAATGGTGCATTTGGTCATTGCCTGGTATGGTTGATGTTTCCTTCTTTTAAGATCTCACTATCTATTCCTCTACTTCCACTCTATTCCTTAGTTTTGCAGTCAAATTTCTTTAAACCATCCATCTGCAGTTTTTAGTTATTCATGAATAGATGATAATTTTTAATACTTATATTGAACCTTAGTTTTGTTTTTCAAACTTCTCTTTATTAGGAAAGAACTAAAGAGAATCTTGTTGTTTGCAACCATTTGTGTTTTGTAGGCTGTCAATGCAGATTCTACTCTTTCACTGCTAAGAAGTGAATTGGGACATCAATTAGCTACTAAAAGCAAGGAAATGAAGTTGAGGTTTGTTCATTTTAATTTCTTATTACTATTAATTAAATCATGTTGCTGTTACTCTTAACGCTCTGAATACAGAGCTGTTTATACAATGTATATAGAAGATTAAACCATGGTGAACAACTAGTGGAGAATCAGAACATAATTAAGGAATTGATATCTGATCTTAATTATGCACTTATTTTTACTTGTAGAGGTATTGGTGCAGTTGTGTATAAAGTACCAGAGCTTGAAAATGACCAACTGCTAAAAATAAGTCTGAGGAGTGAGGAGAAAGAAGATACCACACCTATCACTCAGGTTTTTCCTTTATCAAATAGCTAATTGCATCTTTTTTGAGACTCTTGTTGGTTATACTTTTAGTTAATATCTTTTTCTCTTCTATTAGGAATTTGGAGGTGGTGGGCATAGAAATGCAGGTTCTTTCATGTTAACAGCTGATAAGTTTGAACAATGGAAGGTGTGATTGGATTTTTGCACTTGACATGAGGTGACAAAAGAGTTCTTATATGATGTTCTTCACATTTGAAAGCCATGTGAAATGTTTTCGTAGTTCCATCATATTCATTGTATTATACAAACTATTTTTTTATTAGGTATCAGTTTAGTTTTTCATCTTTCTTTAGTCAATTCCTCTATAAATAGTTTTGTTTAGAACCTTCTCATGATATTTATATGCATGTGATAAGTATCCTATTATTAATATTGTATTTTTTATGTAATTAGCCTTCTTTATGTAATTTAAAATCAAGTTTAAATAGTGTTCTTCATGGGATGTCATTGCATTAAAGTTTTGAATGTTGGTCTTTTACATCTAACATCATAGGTTATAGAAATGAATTGAGTTCAGAATTATTTGATTAAACACTCTAAAATATCTTCCTTTACTTGTTTTATTTTTGGAAACTTGCTGCTTTGATTGTGTTGAGACTTGGATTATGTTAAAAATTAGAAATTGACCAAGAAATGTGAAGTCTAAATTAGAATTTGTAACTGTCAATAAAAAGATTAAATGAATTAGGCTAAAGTTTAAAACTTTTTCTACTGATTTTCTTCACTCAAGTAAACTTTAAAAGTTAACGAAAATATGAAAAAAGATAATATATAATTGAAAGGATACATTCACATTTCTACTGTGTTATTGTTAGGCACTCTTATTTATTTTTCATTCTCAATTTCCAAACTTTCTGTGTCTAATCCTTAATCAATGTTCTTTCAGCATTTTCTCTATTAACCAGAAGTAACTTCAGTTACTGTCCTATAACCATGGCCTAATTTGTTTGATGTATAATATTCTTTTCATTGGACTGAGTTTTATATCAGAGAATGATATGTTAAAATCAGCTTTATAAATAAATTTCAATTGTTTAAGGATGGATATTTAGAACTTCTAAAGGAGTGGACAATTGCGAAAGTAGTTGCAGATTTGAAAGAGAATTTTACTGATGAAGCTCAAACATGAAATTTCAGTTCATTCTATCAGTAAATTGGTGGTTTAAAACTTGTTTTACACGTTTATAAATCTTTGATCTTGCAATTGCATTAACCAAAAATCTATGTAAGAATTAGTTTAGATAAACATCTTCTCAAGTTTAAGGAAAACAATGAAATAAGTCATTTTATAAATTAAATCTAATATGAAAGACTGATATAGATCAGTTTATTCACAAGTTAATTTTTATTAGGTAGAATTGTATTTTCTTTTTTCTTTTCTTAAAAGTAGTTATGGAAAAATTCATCATAAACACATCCATACTCGATTTCTTGAGATTGTAAACATCTTATCATAATCATATTCGGAGACTCTGAATGTAGGAATCTGTTCATACAATGTTCATAGAAAATTAAAACATGAAACTCAACTATTCTCAGAAGAATAAAGTCCAATTATTAGTGAAAAATCAAAACAGAATATCTGTAACATCTTCAAGTCATATCTGTGTAAAAATGAACTCATCAATCAAATTTGTTTATCCTAAGACCTTGTAGGAGGTTTTTTTTTTTTAATTTTACTTTGTATTTTTATAGTTTGAATAGGTTTTATGCATTTATGAAAAATAGGATGTTTATTCTGTCATAGTTTTTATTGTTTCTTTCATTTATCTATTCTCTTGTTTTCACTTTTAGAGATATTTGTGCAGTTGTGTATAAAGAACCATAACTTGAAAATAAGCATAAGGGGTGTGGAGAATGAAGTTACCACGCCTATCTCTCAGGTTGATCCTTCATCAAAATGATAAATGAATCTTCTATGTGATTCTTGTTAGTTATACTTGTATCTGATATATTTTTCTCATCTTAGGAATTTGGAGGTGGTAGACATTGAAATGCAAGCTCTTTCATGTTAATAGCTGATGAATTTAAACAATGAAAGCTGTGATTGGATTTTTGCACTTGACATGGAGACATGAAGGAGTTACAGTCACACATGATATTCTGTGTGCTGCTCAAATTGCAAAGTTATGTGGAATGTTTTAGTAGTTCTGTCAATTACTCTATTATGCAGTTCTTTTGAATATTCTTTTTATGTAATTCGAAAGCAATGTTTGAGTAGTCTCTTCAATCATCTAAGAATTTCATTGGACTAAAGTTTTCTTAATTTTTGTCTTTAGAGATCAATAGGTTTCAAAGTTACTGGAATAAACACTCTGAAATTTTGGTAAACAAGCATTAGCATAGTTGATTATACTCTTAACTGCCTTTCACTGCTAGAATTCCTTCTGCAAATGAAAAAACATAATAAAAATAATTAACACTTGAGTTGTGATTTATATTTATTCCACAAATAACACCCAGATCACCTCGAGATAGAGGTTAGTACAAAAATGTATAAAATCAATGCAATAATATGATCCTAATTAACAAGCCCACCAAACCAAAAACAAACCAAACCATCCTCACCAATTAAGTATAATGATAATCAGAAAAGCAAAAGTTAAATCTCTTAATAACAGTTATATGGAAAAGGTATAAAAATCTTATTATATGATGAAATGTATATATATATTTATATTTATATCCGGCTCCCAAGTTATTCACCACCAATCTGGCCTGCCATTAGGTCTTCAAAATATTAGTTTGTAAATGTAACATGTGAGAGTTCTTCACCACCAACCATAGCTGCATTAGAAGAATACCATGCATCTTCTGTGATGAACTGCATCCATGAATCATCTTTGTCTTCCTCTTCCAAGCATGATGATGATGCACCTGGTATGTCAGGAGACATGGTTTCACACTCATTAATTATGGTTTGGCAGCTCTCAGTTAGTGCTATACTACATTGTCCTTGCTCTTCAATCTCAGAACAGATTCCATTTTTCTTGAACACCCGGCACAATGCATAAGTATCCTGCAAGGTAGTTATTAACATAGTTAACTACTGTGCTAAAGGAACTTCATTTGGACTTTTGTTGGTGTCACTTTTCTCTTTTGGATACATATAAACTAATGCAGCCTAAAGTAACACAGAAGGATAGTGTAGGATTTTCCAACCAATTATTGCTTTTAGGTCTTTTTATTGCCTACATTTGAAATGATCAACAAAAGCAGTGTGGTCAAAAACTGAGGCCTAAACGGATCTACACTGGTGGAGGTTAAAACCATAAAAGAAAACCTCTGAACAAGCCAGTGGCACAAAGATTCAAAGAGTGCTAAATGTTCTGTCCATGTTTCTTATTAAGAATATTAAAAATGCTGCTACTGTGTCCTAATCAAGTGGAGACTTTTGTGGTTACCAAAAGGGTGAACATATTATAGATGCCAAAATCACCATGACCTGAATTAGCACATTCTGGTTTAGATATTAGTTTATTTACAACGAATATTTGGTTGGTACAATTGACTGGTACTATCCCTCTCCTTTTTATTATCTTAATTATTTGTAAATTTTCTGGGGGTATAGTATAGTACCCATTTGTCAGTTTTGGTGTTTAGGAATAAAGTAAAAAGTGACCGACACAGAATGAAAGTGATGGGAGAATTGTTGCTGCTTTATGAGATGCAGAAGCCTTAAATGGCTTACATAGAATCTAATAATTGAAGATCAGGGTTGGAAGGTTGAACAGATAACTAAAGAATTTTAATGAAGAAGGGATAGGGATAATAAAGAGGATAGTAGTTTTGTCTCATTACATTACACTATATTATATTGTACATGCAATAATATAAAGAAGAAGGTGTCATTTTAGAGGTATTAGAGTAACACAAGTAAAGAATATGTCAGCCATACGTTTATAGAGTACCTACAATAAACAAACAAAAAGTAACATGAGAGAGAGGAGGAATAAAGCTCCTACAAAAGTGAAGGCTTTGCATGCACGCCATGCAATTTTCACGTTCTTGTACTGTCCAAATATGTACATTGTCTTATCTACTTCATTTTTTTCTACAGTTTCAAGTTTTATTCTCACTGTGTTCCTAGTGTGACTCTGATGAAGTGATCATCATGGGAATATGGAACTAAAGCTTATCTATCTTTTTTTGCTCCTTGTCTTTGGTGTAAAAGAGGAGCTGAAAATAATCAATGAAAAATGCTTTTGTCACTCCCTTAAGCATCGAACTTCTTGCTTTTTGGTTCAAATATGTGATGACAAGTGTGCATACTGCACACACAAACAAAAGAGACTTCTGAAAGTAGGTAAAGGGTCAGGTGGGTACCATAGGCTAGTTTTAAAGACAACAAAAACATTTACTTTTCTGAGATGTGACTTGTAAAGCTAATTTGGAAGGTGTAACTTACTAATTCGCCACACTCATGCCACCCTAAATCGTCTTCACTTCCTAACTTGTTTCACTCTCCATTGATTGCAGTAACTTAGAAGTCAAAAAAATCTAAAGTGGTTAACTATTGATTTCATAAAAGGAGTTTTGACTGCCTTGTAAAAGTGGTCAAGTGTGCATGGTTGGTAATGCATTTGTTAGAAATATTCATTTTAAAACTAAAGCAAGCTAATATCACTTGATTATGAAAACTGATAGCAAGCAATTACTGAATAAGAGTAAAGCTACTTGTACACCTAAAAAGCCACAAGCAATTCAATAAACATAACTACCTAAATACTCAAGATAACATTAAAATAAGTGCAAGAAGGACTTTATCAACTTTCTTCAAACATTATTTTAATGTATCTTGCATTTGAATTGCCACTGGTTTTGTATAACAGGTATGCAGTAGCTACAGGGTCACTGTTTTGTTGTCTTATTTTAATCACTTTTGATTATGAGTAGGCATTAAGAGCTTTACTTTATGGTGCTAACAGTCACATATTTTGAATACAAATGCCGGTGTACATACACTATGAGAGAGATACACAGAGGTGAAAATGATAACAATGTGATAGAAAGAAGGTTACATAAGAAAAAGATGACAATGTGATACTGATAACTTATAAAATGTGTCCGAAATAAAGATATAAAAGATACATAAGAGGTTATTGTGCTGTTAAAATGTCTATGTATCATTGTTGATGTATTAATATAGGTTGAATATATGTATATATATGCATACATACATACCTGTAAACCAGTGGTGTCTTCACACTCTTTGTCATCAAGGCGATACTCATGCATTACCCAATCAGTTCTGATTCCTTGTGGAGCTCTGCCTCTATAGTACACCAAAGTCTTCTTCATGCCAATGGGTCTGCTTTGGCAAGAAACTCTCCTATCTTTTCCAGTGGACTTCCAGTACCCTGCACGAGTTGCTCTATTTGTTCTAAACCCATTCGGGTATTTCCTATCCCGGGGTCCAAAAAAGTACCACTCTGGATCTCTACTCGGTAAAAATGATTTCTCTAACCATGCAAACACGACAAAAATGTTCCAAAATCAGTCTATCAGTTGAACAACTGTCGAAAAATAATCTAAGTGTGAGTCTAAGTTTCACATCAGATAAAAATGACAAAGTTATACACCATATAAGATGAAAGATCTATTATATATTCAATACCTCGATTTTTTGGGTTAAAAGTGGTGTTAATGTCTTATGTGAATTAAAACTCAAGCCACGTATATATAAAATCTCTGCATAATGAATCTCCTTGGGAAACAAAAATGTAGGCCATATATACATGCATGATCCACAAAAGATATTGAAAGTTAGGTACAATTTTGGTGGTAGTTTTTTTCATATACATTACCTATCAGATAGTTAAATGTTGTAACTAGGTAAAGGGTGTACTGCATATCCATCAGATAGTGATGAAGAGGTTGAGAATGTGCAAGCCAAGTATTATGAGGTATAAAAGGATGAATGAGAAGTAGGAGAAAGAAAGTATTTGGAAGAATAGAATTGAAGGATATAGTTAAAGGAAAGAAGAAAACCTGCTAATTCCCAAGGTTCACATTTGTAGAGATCAACTTCAGGAATGATATCAAGTTCAATTTCTTGGCCATTGATCTTCCTCTTGAGATAGTAGTTGACAAGCTCTTCATCGGTTGGATGGAACCTAAAGCCAGGTGGTAATCCAACCGGTGACATTTTTTCTGTTCTTCTCTTCTTGTTGTAGCTTCTGCTAAAGTGTTTTCACTCATCACAACCATCATTGCTTATAAACAGACCAAAAGGAACCAAAGTTCCTTATCTTTGAGTTTTTTTCTCTTTTTCTTTTACAGATTTTACAGATTCTGGCATAACGTTTGATACAAGCCTTTCCCCTATCACTCATAACATATACTTCCTTCTATGTAGCTACTTCCATTTACATCATACAATAAATATCCTCCTTCATCACCCTTTTCCTTTCTTTTTCTGAGTGAGGGATCTTTAGACTTCAAATTAATGTGAAATCTCCACTAATTAATTCTATCTTCATCACCCAATCCCTCATACAGAGCAGACACAACACACTTTTTAGAAGCAGAAGATAAGTTGATATATATTAAATTAATCAATGTGCCAATTCAAATACTGCTACTAATAATAATAAACTACAAACTGTGTATCACACCCTGTCCCTGCCATTGTTTATTTCAATATTTAATGTTATGTCTCAAGTTAGCTGTGTGATGTTGCTTCAATCAGTTAAATTAATTTTATAAACTCGTTATCTGAAGGTTTTGAGGTGAAAATTGAGTTATTTAAAACTTCACTGAAACTTACGAACAAAATATAAAACCCCAGAGATATTAATATTTTAACATTACTGTTTAAAAACACTCGATTATTAACAACTAATGTTACATGCTAAGGTGCAATTTGTTTTGAAGTCTAGTACAACTAATTTTCAATCGTTGGTTGAATAATATTTAGGTTGTCCATTTAACACATAGATCGAACTCACGTGAAATTGTTTCCGATTAAGTATTAGTTTGAGAATTTATTAGTGCATCATGTGGAATATTATTGACAAGTTTTTATCTTACATTGAAATAAGAATGGATGGGAATAATAGATTATAGGTAATAGCCAAAAAGATAAAAGAATTATTTTTGTATTTCTTATACTTAAACCTCAAGTCACTTAAGTAAAGAGGTGTATCACTTAATTGATCATGTAGACACTCGAATAATGATGTTTGTTTTAAACTATTACTTAATATTTTTTTATTTAAATTAATTTTTAGAAAATATTTTAATTATAAAAATTAATTATTATTTTAGATTAAAATTGAGATATCGTAAATATTTTATATTTAATATTTTGTTATATATATATATAACATATTTCTTCATATAAATATATTTCATATAATTTCAAATTTTTCATATTTTCAAAAATCTTACAAATTCCAACGATTTTATACCTAAAACAAATGGTATCAATTGAGCTTCATTCAAACTCTCGATGGTATATATATAAACCAACAAATTGAGCAAACATGTTCTCCACACCAATTCATCTCCTTTTATTTATTCTAACATGATTATAACCCAATTAAATAATATTACAATTTCAAATAAATAAATAAATCTTACAAATTTATACTAATAATCACATAATAAAGTAAAAGTATAATTTAATTTTTATTTTCAAAGTTGTAGTCTTTTAAGAAATCATGATGTATTTTTGTCTTTGTTCTCTTTAATTAATAGAATATATATTTTTTATCACATTGTCTTTTAGACTTCTTCCTATTTGGTTTCATTAATTATTGTCACATTTTCTATTTATGTCCTTTACTAACCTAGGATAGGTTTGTAAAAATTATATTTTATCAAGTTTTTTTTTCACAAGCAAAGATATGGAGCAGCATATTAATTCGAAACATCAGTTTAATATTTTTATCCATGATTATTGGAAATAAATATGAAATTGACTGTGAATTAATAATCATAGGAGAAATCCGTTAAATATAAATGAAAAAATTATTATATTTTACTTATTTTTAATTAATAATAAAATATACACTGAAGAAGTGTTGTGATGTTAATATTTCTTAATTCTTATATATAAATATTATTTTAGTTTAGTTTTATATGTAAAAAGCAGAAAAGAAAATAGTCATTACATACTAGTTTATGCATAGGAATTAAAATAAGACATTTTCACAAAATTTAACCTATCATTAAATACTACAAAAAAATCATTAATTTTAGGGACTAAAATAATTAGATATTATATTGATTAAATTAGATATCATTTTATAAATTACTAATTATTATATCTAATTAATCTATATTATGAATAAAAAAGAAATTAGTGTTTAAATAGCCTCTAATTTAAAATTAGAGATTAATTTAGAATTAATAGTGTATTTAAAATCTTGGTTTGCAATGTTAGAGATCGTTTTAGACTCTAATTCATAAATTAATTATATTTTTTTATTTATAATGAAGATTATTTTAAATACTAATACTTTTTAGTTTATAAAACAATATCCAAATTAGTATTAATTTTTTATTTTTTTTGAAAATTGGTTGTTATTTAATAATTTTTTATAATGTATAATTTTCTTAACAAATGCTAAAGAGTAATTTGCAACTTTTTACTACGATCTAAAATGTAATATTCTCTTAAACACTAGAATGGAAAATTATGTTGTGTGCATACACACATTGATGAATTATCAACTTACACAAGTGATTATGTCAAGCTCGAATGATAAACACAAAGTTTGAAAAACTCTTTGAAGTAAGATTGAGGGTAAAAGGAAGTAGAAGATATAAAGTGGCAGCAGTACTCATAATTCACTTGTTTCAGTAATCTTTCTTTTGTTTCCCACTTTTCTTTTCCTTTCTCTTTTTTTCTCCTTCATCAAATTTTATTTTATTTTTTTATTTTAAATTTTCACCTTGAATCAGTGAGCTTTTGCTTTATAACCTAACTTTCTACGTAATTATTACTCAGCAATAATCCCCATATATATTCTGAGTGCATACTTTTTTTCCATTTGGGTGCTTCTAACCCTTCTTTTGTGTTTTCTCATTGCTTTATTGTTGTCTTTGATCAAGATCTCTAGCTAGCTACCACATCATATCTTTCTTATTACATCTTAACTTTTTCAGATTTTGCATATGTGACAAAAGAACAATGTACTCATTCTTTATATACTTGTTTAGTTGCTCATGTAAATACAAAACTTTAGTTTGTTGGTTCTCATGTCAAATCAGAACTTCCTATAAGCTTCAACTATAAGGTCAAAGAAAAAGTAGTTTAACAATTACTATTTCATTAATCCATTATTAGAATGGGATTGCATATTTTTGTTGATACCCTATCATCTAACCCTTCAACACAACATTTGTTCACATTCATTCACATTTTTATTTATTTATACTATAACAAAAGAGATTTTTTACATCGTATAATTTTTATTTTTTAAGTTAAGTAGCACTTTGACGTGAATGTGGACAATGTAAAAATTTACGTTGAACTTAAACTTCAAGTCGATTTAAGTTGGACTTAAACAACCTTGTCATTAATTTATTTATGTCGCCAATGTTTTAGTGTTCGGAAATAGTGTTATGAGTCTTCAACGACGTTGTAGTACCAATCTTCAAAAATGTTGCATTACAATCTAGAACACACATCAAATTTCGGGATCTCTCTTTTCATTTATTGTATCTTTCTTGCTTTTATCTCGCCAATTTTGAAGTTTTTTTGGACATTTTAATGAGTTAGTAAAGACATTTTGTGTAGTATCGATTTGGTATTACTGGTGCAATTTGCGTTTACGTTTCGATTCCCTTTATGGACGACTCATAGAGTCACTAATCTCAATATAGGTTTAGTCTACTAACCTTCAAAAATAATCACGGTATAATTTTAAAAACAAGATGGAAATTTATATTATTAACCTCAATAAACAACATCCTAAGAAAAGAAAAGAAAATGCTTAAATTGCAAAAAGATAAAGAAGAAGTTGTGGATGGAGGTTATAAAGAAATTTACATTAGACATTCTAACATCTAACATAAATTTAAAAGTTTACATGGAACTCGAGTAGAGATTGACATAAATTTTAAGTTTTACTTTAGATCTTTTGATGTCCCACAGAAAAACAAAAATATCAATATGCCTTTTTCACATAATATCTTTCAAGATGAGAAGTTAACATTACAGAAAAATATCTCATTAACAACCAATTTAAGTAATAAAAAATTGTTAATTATTATAGTGATCAATTTAGATATCAAATTTTCAAATAAAAAATTATTGGTTACTAAATTAGTCACTATTATAAATAAAAAATTAAAATTGGTCTCTAAATTGGTTTCTAAATTTTAGCTACCAAGATTTTAACTACCAAAGAAAATTAGTCACTAAACATTATCTACCAAGGTTTTTCCTATAGAGGAATTGGTTTTCAAATTAATACTTAATTAATTAGTGACTAATTTAACGACCAATTATAATTTTTCATTCATAATAGTAACTATTTTGATAACTAATAATTTTTTATTTTGTAAATTGGTATCTAAATTGGTCACTATATTGACTAACAATTTTTTGTTACTAAAATGAATTGTTAACTAGACACTTTGTCATAATGTAAATCTATAATATAATGTGATGACTATTTTTCTATGAAACAAAATTATGTTTAAACAAGAAAAAATTATCATTTATGATAAAGTTTTTCTTTTAAGTATCTGATCTTCAAACTTGAAATTATTTATTAAAATATCTCGTGTCACTTTATCGGTGCAATATTTTTTATATCAATTTAATTTTTCAAACGCACAATATTTCAATTTCTGAAACGTTATTTAAACAACTCTTTTTTTTTTCTTTAAACATTGTTATTTAAAAAATTTCAAGGGTTACAATTATACATTTCAAAATTATAGGAACAACAAAAAAATAAAAAAAAATATTTTCATTTAAAGTTTAGGTTTTCTCAATAGCAAGAAGAAGAAGAAAATATTGAGTTTAGTTGCTTCATTTAACAATAATAAAGTGCTTAAATGGTGTTCAATTAAGCAGATAAAAGAGTTTGCTTATACAGAAACTGAAATGAAATTAATGGCACTTTAGTATGGAAGAACTCACGTGGATGTTGGACCCATTTCATTTATGTCTCTTTAACAACTCATTTTTAGGTCACATTTCTCTTTCTCTTTTTCTTTCTACTTCATTTTTCCATTTCTACTTAATTTTAAAATGTTATGAAATCTAGCTCTAATATTTTTCAATAGGTTCGAAAATGTTACTTTCTTAAGTTATTATGTAAGTTAAAAAAGATATTAAATCTATATAACTAAATTTCAAAATTAACAACTTTTTAACTGTTTTCTAAAGAAATTAAAATAATTTAAAAAAAGTATTTCAAATATATTGTTTTATTTTAAAATATTTACATAATGAGAAAAAGACTATTAAAACTAAAATAAAATACATTTTTAAATAAAAAAGTTTCAAAAAAAAAAATGTCCCGATATTTAAAAAATAACATATCGAGAAATCGGTTTGCATTCTAACTGATTTCTGAATATTAAGGGTGATTTTGGCTATTTATTTAGATAAATATAAAAGGGATATGCTATTACACTATTTTTCTTGTGTTATTATTAAAATTCCAATGGTTACGAACACAAGTAATATGAATTGATGTAAACAGTTATATTGGGCTGAACACTGTAGGCCTCTTGGGCTGAACACCATAGTATTAGACATTTTCTTTTTGCACCTCTATGGTTACTAACTTCACCTCATTAAGAGATAAAGATTAAAATACCCTTCCTCACTGTCAACCCTTTGCAAAGGAAGAAAAAGAAGAGACATCTCATTCCAAAAAAAATATAAAAAAAAAAAACTGTTCTGGAACACATTACATGTGTTCTTGAAATCTTGTTTCGAAAACTCGTTTGATATATATTATATCTCTTTATACATGTTTGCTTCAAAAATTTGTTTCCGAAAAGCTTGTTCTAGAATGCATTTTATGCATTTCAGATGATTTATTTTGAAAATATTATTTCGAAATTTCTGTTGTGAAAAATCTATTCTGAAAATTTTGAAAAACTGTTTTTGAAGATGTCTGAAAGTCACTTTTACAGAGGATAAAATATCATTTTAAAATTTATGGAGGTGCAGAAATAACAATTACAATGTTTAAGAAGACAATGACTATTGAGATTCGGGTTTTGGCCCATGTTGGAATGATTTTGACATTCAAGACTATGGTCCAGTGAAAAAAAAAATTAGTTCGTATAGGATAATATGATATCTTGAACTTTTTTTTACTCACGTTTTTTTATTTATTTTTAATCGACGACTACTCTGATCCTCTTTTAATTATCTATTTTAATTTTTTATAATAATATAGGTGATAATCTAAAAGTGATTAAAATAATAGATTAAAAATAAATAAAAAATAATGGATGAAAATATTGTTAACCATTAAGATAAATTTCATCATCTTCTATTAACCTTTTAAAATATTAGACGTTAGAAAGTCAACTCACTTAAATAATAAAATAGAAAGATAAAATTTAGTTACTAAAAGGGAAAATTGAAAAAATGAATGGAAAGATATATTAGAGGGGAAAATTGAAAAAATGAATGAAAAGACATATTAGAGTGTAAATAAAAGTACGAATTAAGAAATTATTAGAAACATTTGGAAACTTGAAATTAATAAATGAAAATTGAGAGGAAAAATTAAAGTAAGATTATCCCAGAGAATATAGAATATGTTGCGTAAGTTTGGTTGATTGAGAAATTAATATATAAATTATCCAAATTATTAGAAAGATTAGGTTAAATGAACCCATTATCTAGTTTTTGATTGAATGTGTGATATTAGTATATGCAGTTCACACTGGAATAGTTTTTTTGTGCTTCACTTGGTGTCGTTTTCCAAAATGATGGAAAAAGTATTTTCGTACTTGCCCAGAATGAAGAAAATAATATTTGTAAAAATATTTTTTTTTCTACCATTGATTTATTTATTTGTAAGCAACACATGGGGTAACAGTGTTCCTTAGAATATAAATATTATTTTAGTGGAAGAATACAAATTAGGACAATGGATGACTTTATCATTATTATGAATATAGACCAAAAAAAAAAGGACAAGTCAAGGATAAGACCACTAACGTCCTTAATTCAGGACCAAGTAATTTTATTAATTATTAATAATATTCTCTTCAAAGATTTAAAGGAAGTCACTAATTAATTAATTTATGTTTTTGGTTATTATTACAGTATACATTGATTATTAGTTATATTTCCTAAATATCGTAAACGTTTTTATTTCAAACCCCATCTATGAGAATTTAACATCATAGAAAAATTTGTACATATGGAGAAATATATACCGATGGACATTTTAAATTTAGATTAAATATGTTTTTATTATGTATAAATATCGGTGCAATTGAAATTTATTTTTAATATAATATAATTTCTAAAATTTAAAAGTAAATAGATATAAATTTTGTAATTTAATTATTTTAATTTTCTTTTACATGTTAAATAACGTTTTAAATTTATGTTTGAGTTGTTTATAATAACTTAAATGTGAGTTTTAAATTTGTTTTAAAAATTTGGATTTTAGTTTTTGTTTGTGTTATTTTTTATAGTGCTTCCATAATACATTAATTATCATTAATTTTGATATTTTAAAATATATTAAGAAGATATTTAAAGTACTAATACAATGTATTTCTAATATTCAATCATTACAGTACAAAAAAACTAGTAAAAAATCTGGACTTGCATTTTAACGTATTTAATTTAAATTATATAAGAAAAATTTATATATTTTATGTGTGACTTCAAATAAAAGTGTTGTCTCACAAATTTGAATATGAAGTATGTGAATTTTTGAATATAAAATGAATTACATCAATCTTTTCTTTGGTTTGTTTGTTTGCGGTGAATAGTATAATTCATAGGACTTGCTTATTGTATGGTCCCTTCAAACATGTATCATCAAAGGGATATGTTTTCCTGGTACAAACCCAAGTGGTTCCAACTTTCTTTCTTCCTTATACATTCTCTTACATTTTTAAATATATTGTTCATTTAAGGTGAAATGATTTTCACTCTCTTATGTAACTCTAATTAGATGGATCAATTCATATAAAAGTGTTCTACCTTAATACTAACAAATTTTGGTGGCTGGGAACTTTTTTTTTTTATGTGTATATATACAAAGAATCATGTTTCGTGGAAATTAAAATTACCCAAATAAAAAAAATTGTTTGATTGGTAAAAATATTTAAATAAATTTTAATAAGTTGAAAACATAATGTGTTATTTTTACGACAAACTTTATTTTGACTCGAGAAAATTAGATTGACGTATCTCATGTGAAAATGTTTTTTGGTAAAAGGATTAACTAAAAATCAAATAAGGATACCATACTTTTTGCATTTAGTAAGTAAAAAAAAATCATTCTTTTTAAAAAGATGCAGTTTTTTTTTTTTTTTTTTGTCCATTATCATCCTGTATCATTTTCTATGCTTCTAAGACTGTCATCTCGTTTATCACTTATAAAATAAAATACACAAATTTATTATTAAAAGAAGTTATTTCTGATCATTCTTATATAAGCAAAATTATTAATAATAGCATTAGAAATTAGTTTAAGTTTGCATATTAATCTTGCAAATATAACTGAGATGTGAATATACAAAATAGTAACATAATTACAATATGAAATATTATATGTCATATAATTACAGTATGAAGTATTATAGATGTTGAAATTTTTTAAGTTATGAAAATATGTTATATGAGATATGATAGATATAGAATATATGTTATGTGGAGGAACTTGTTATTTTATTTTATTCATATACTATACATATATAACAAAATATAATAAAATACAAAAATATTTACAATATTTCAATCTTGATTTTCTAATTCAAAATAATATCTAATTTCTAAAATTAAAAGATATTTTTAAAAATCATATAATATTTTTTAAAATATAATTTAAATAAAAAATATATTAAGTAAATATTGTCAACAATGAATTATATAGTAAATTTTATAAGAGATTAAACAAACCATTTAACAAACCATGAATAAGGTCATCTTACGGTAGAATGCTATTGAATTTCATGATGATAGGGAATTTTAAATTGGACTGGACTAAGTTGAGTTGACGAACACGATTTTACAAAATAGTCAATAGGCAATCACATGTAAATAAATTAAAAATAGTCGTCAAATGATTTTAGGTGATTTTTTTCTTCTTCAAAAAATAAAGTCACACAATTATTAATCTGAAAATTTTTTCTTTCCAAATACTGATTTAGGCGGAATGTAGACTTAAATGAATGAGAATTTAAGTAAATGTCAAGTGTAACATCAACGAAAAAAATATAATTTCTTTAAATAAAATAAGAAATATCATTCTTCATGTATTTTTGATACGAGACTACATAGTAGTTAATGAAAAAAATACATCTTATGAATGACACCATTAACATCAATGAAAAAAAATACAATTTTAAATTTTTAAAAGAGTAAAGAATACTTTATAATTAAATTAAAAAATATTTTTTCATCAAGTTTTATTATAAAAAAAAATCCAATGGAAGAGTGAAGGGTACTTTATCATTTTGATAAAATTAACTGTATATTGGCTAAAAGTGTAGATTTTGATTGATGTTTTCATTTGATATCTGAGTTGAGTTTGTGAGTGGGGTGCAGGATGAAGAAGAAGCCAATTCACTACCTCCTTCAACTCATCCTTTCCAAGCTGTTTGATTATGAACAAGGACTCTCATTTCTGAATTCTTCTGAAACTTGTTGCTACCTAAGAGGACAACTGCAGATTTTACTCACCCACACAAGGGACCCTTATGCAGATCTACCATCTCCACTAACTTCATCTTATTAAATCCAACCAGGTAATCCAAAACACATTTCATTCATATCTTATATCTAATTCATTTTCACAAAAAATAAATAATTAATAAGGTGAAATTTAATCTAACCAGCAGAAGCAAGCAAAAAATGTCTCTATAGGACTAATTTGATGCAGTTTATTGATAGAAAAAATGTAGAGTAAAAAGCATGTTTGGGGCTTATATTTTCTGGTTTACATGATTGATGGTAAATGCAAAAGTTATTAAGCAGCTTTGGAAGGAACTTCATGAAAGTTGGTCTGCGAAGTACTTGCATTGTGAGAAAACTGAAATGAAAACAGTATCAATAATTTGGAGAGAAAAGTTTGGTAGAGATGGACCAAACTCTATTCAACACTTGCAGGAAAAAAAAAGAGATAAAAGAGAAAAATAGTATATGTACAATACTTTATATAATATAGAATTAGTGCTCTTTGCTCTTAAAATGGGTTGAATTGCGAACTAATTCGGTTCATTACGGATTCAAGTTGAATTGGGTTGAAATTTTTTTACAAATTTCAATACGGATTGATTTTTAACCCAATTCACCCGGGTTGAATCCGTGGTGAGCCGGGTTGGCTCACTAACTTGCAAATAAGAGGTCACACAAGTATTTTTTGTTAAATTGGGCTTTGTATATGGGTCATGTTAGGGTTTTTTTTAGCTAACACATAAATAATTTGTATTTTTGTTATTTTGGTTTGTATTTGGATTGTATTAAACTTTATTTAGATTTTAATTAGAATTATAATCTAGTTTTGACTAAAAAATAAAAATAAAAGATTGTATTTTTTTAATTAAGTGAGCTTGTGAGCCAACCCATTTAATCCACCAACCCACGGTGGGTTGGGTCGGGTTAGAATTTTTTTTGACTCGTTAATAAGTGAACTGGATTGAATTGACTCGCTAAATAATCAACCGTGATAAGTCGAACCGTATCGAATCGGATTACCTGTTTTGATAGCTCTATATAGAATAGTATAAAAATACCATGTTTTTATATAAGATTCACATTTATCTAAAAGTTACGATCATCAAATACCCCCATAAAATCACAATCTAGAATGTTACCCATTACATAAAACCAATTTCATGTTACTTCACAAACAAACACCATTTTCGAGTCACCGTCAAATAAAATAACTAAATAAATGTGGCTCTTGCTTGATAAGATAGTGAAAGTGTATGAAAAATTAAAGTTGTTGATTTTGAGTCCTATTTGAAGGAATGGTGTTTGATTTGTTGTACCATTGTTACTATTTCCTTCAAACCCCTTACAAAGATTTGAGAGATCTGATGGTTCACTTCACCATTGTCACTTCATGTGGTTAAAATCAAAATCATGGGAAAAAAATTCAGAGGGTACCCTTTGTTCAGAAGGGGCACTCAACTTTAAATGGCAAAGATATGCATACTATTTAATAGGTACGAACAATCGGTAACGTGACATGACCTCATTGGCTCATCAAGTGACCATAAAATAATAGGTTACAAATACCATATGGTCACCTCACCTAACCAAACATTAGATAAAGTTGTTCTAATTTTTTACTTCCATTTCTGACCATTCATCAGAATTGACTCAAATATTTTATGATTTTTTGCATAATCATAGAATTTGTATTTTTCCTGATAAATTATCTATTAATTAAAGGAGAACCTTTCGTACGTTCAAAAAGAGAGAAGAGAAAATGATAGGAACAAGGGCATTAAGCATAGGTGATCTTTTTGCACCCCAATGGGGATGAAGCATTATCTGAATCATATGGGTATAATATAATCTATGAGCATAATCCACTAATAAACTATTTTATTGGTACCAAACTTGCAAATTACGTTGCTTCAGAAGCCAAACATAGATCTATAAAATGACCATTATTAGCAAATTCAATTTTTTAATGATAGAGCAAAAATTAGTGAAAGGATTTAAGAAATTTCGTTAGGATAGGTTTCTTATTTTTTAAACCGACTCCGATACTATATTAGAAGTGAACTTAAGGTCTATTAGAAATCCAAGTATAAGTTTAAGTCTCACATTAGCTAGAAATTGTTGCTGATTAAGTGTATTTGAAATGTTTTTGATGATGTCCATAATAGCATGACAATGGTTAACATGACATGTATGTGATAATCTGAAAATGTTATTCTGCTGCCATGTGATAATCTGAAAATGTTAATCTGCTATCCCGATAGTCGACTAGGTTCGTGCCTGATAGCAGCTGTTATATAAAAACAGTTTCTGCACTTCCCGATAGTCGACTAGCCAACTAATGTAGTCGACTAGGTTCGTGCCTGATTGCAGCTGTTATATAAAAACAGATTCTGCACTTTCTGAAGCAAAATCTGTTCAATCAAAAGAAAGAAAAAGAAGTGTGAAACAGGTTCTTGGAGCTATCTTGGAAGGTCCTCTTGAATAATTCTATCAAGACACATTCAATTTTGACTTGGCAAGAAGAAGAAATTTCAGTCTTGGAAAAGGTGTACTCAATCCATTTTTTAGGCTTTGTTCTTTTGTTTTGATACAATTTGAAATTGTTTGTTTTTGTTGTTTTCTGTCTAAAGTGTGTGTGATAGCCTTGCTGTTGTGTGGTTGTGCAAGTGTGTGGATGCCTTGTGTGTGTGTTCCTTTATCTTAGAATTTAGATTTATCAAGTGTATTTGTAAATCTTGAAATTCTTGTGATATAGTGAATATCTCTAGCTGTGGTTTGCTAGATGAACTGGATGTAGATTCTTAAGAATCGAACCAGTATAAAAATTTTGTGTGCTTTATCTCTTTCTCTTTATATCTTGTCATAGTATAAATGTTCCATACATTAAGCATCAAACCATACTATTTCAATTGATTCAAAAGCAAATGTTTTTATCAAAACAATTTCAAAAGTGCTAAAACTGGGCAAAATTTGTAATACCAATTCACCCCCCTCTTGGTTGTGAAATATTGGTGCATCATAAACTCATTGTCTTAAGGTTTTGGGTTGAGAGCGGTGTCAATGCCTTATATAATTGGGCTCAGGTCTCATTGGTGTTGTTCTTCCGGAAAAACCTCACTTGTAAAACTTAACAAGTAGTATCCGAGTCGAGAGATATTTTTAACTTATAAAATTTGCAAAAATTATCATTATTGGAAAGTTGTGTGATTCTACCTGCATTAGGTATTCATTGATTTTTCCATAAAAGGACATTTCTTCTTTTCCAATTCCCATGGACAAAAATACATGTGTTTGTATTTCCATGTCTTACGTTAAAATTCAAACCAGTGGATTGTGTTTTTGTTGTTGGAAACCATTGGTCATTTCATCAAGTTTTAATAGGATGTTAATGGGATAGAAAGTGCTTTAACAATTCATTATATAGAAAAACTAAGGGTTGTTAATTTTATATATGATATTAAAAATTATAATGTCTTTTCTTGATTTAGTATAAATATGAGATTGAATTGTGAGGTTTGTGTTTGAAATTTTATATCGAAATTTAATATAAATTTATAGGATATAAATGAGTATAAATATTACTTTACAAGTCAATTTCATAATATTATCACACCTTAAAATGAATTTAAAATTATTTAAAACTTATTTTATTAAAAAAATTATTGTTTATCAGATCTATCATATTATTCAATATTAAATAACTCGTTAATGTCTAATTTCATATTTTAAATATATATGTCTCATATCTACAATACATTCAATTAAAAAGGGTTTGTCATACATTAATATATTAGTTGAGAGTATGTATTAATTAATATTTGACATTATAGGAGAGTAACAAACTAACAACTATTCAACAATTTACTAAGAAAAAGCAACACAACTTCACCTTGAAACTAAGGAAGAGTCAACAACTAACTCTAATCTTAATATTTTTTAAACTCAGGGATGCATCTAAAGTATTTTAAAATAGTAAATTCATTACTTAATCCTACAAAATTATTTGTACTTCAAATATAGCATTATAAATTATCGATGGCTTATTAATAATTGTATTACCTATATATCTTAATTATCGAACATTAAAGAAATCTTGTTATCCATAGTACTCATTATTTTAGTTTGAGCTAGTTGCACCTAAATAATATATAATATAGAATATACACAACACCCCTTTTACATGATTTGGCCCCTAACACCACTTTTTGAAATGGTAGGAATCACTTTTTTTAGAATTAGCACCATTAAATATCAACACAAAGAGTGCGTTTGTGTGGGTGCCATATTCATTCACAACCATTGGTGCTTACAAACTCAACAAGAGGACTCACTCAAGCTCATCATTTTCCTTCTCATTCACTATTAAATTAATATGATTTTGTGGGATGACAAGGATCTTCATCACCAACACTTTGAGATATATATAGAGAGAGAAACTTTCATTTGGGTGATGAAATTTACAAAGAAAGGGTATTTTTAGAAGATAAAATCTATTTAAAAAAAATGGATATTATGAATTCATATATTTATCTTCAAATCCAAGAAGAAAGAAAATGGATGAGAGGTAGGTCTTTGTGACAGAGAGAATATATAATTAACAAACCAACTCATATATATAAAGACCAGAAAGCCTTTGTTTTTTTGTCCCTTTCACTTCAAGATAAGGTTTTGATTAATATTATACAAGTGAATAAATCCATCTAACATCATTATTTATTTCCTTCGTCAATAATTCAATAGAAAAATATTTTGAAAAAAAAATTAATAATTAATCACATTCCAGAAATTTTCATGCAGGTCATAAATTTGGAGCTGATTTTTTGAGAAAAGACAATAAAATGACGTTGGGTTGGGTGTGCATGAATGATTATTACACGCCACTGGGTGCGTAATGATTCGTAAAATGTGGATGATAATTGAAAAGAATTAATCAAGAATTTGTGTGCAGCAAACAAAATAATTAATTTATGGCAGAAAGAAAAATAATATAATTGGCGAACACGATGGTGCTCAGGTACTGCACCCTCGTCACTTACCAATATTCTTGTTCTTTCACTTGTGAGGTAAATTGGCAGTGTTGTACCAAAGAAAACAAAAATGGGTTAATGCGAAAGAATTTAGAATATGGCAAAAATCTAGCAAGCTTATAAATTTTATTCCCTGATTCTAGATTCTTCTTTTAGGGTTGTTTTTTGTGACATGTATGTATAATAAATATATATAAAAAGAAAATTTAAAAAAGAGTATTGATGAACATAGTTTTCCCTATGATGGTGGCAAATAGGACAAAGGGTATATTCATGTGGAAAAGTGGGCCTTGGAAAGAAGATGGAGACAAGTAGTTCAGAGAAGAGAATTTATTTGCTGCATAGCATCTCCAAAGAAAAGGATTGAAGAACACCAAATTTCAGAATCAACAACACCACTTCATAACATTATCTAAACCTTTTTTTTATTGAATTATTGAACATTTCAAATTTTTATATTTTTTAATTAGGTTACGTTTTCTTGTTCAGTTGTCTTTACAATGTTAGAAAATGTGAGATTTTATAATTAATATAAAATAATATTTTATTTTATATACAACAATGTGACTTTTGTATTTTTATTAAAAACGTTTTGGATGATAACATTGTGGTGCTCTTGTTATATCATCACTTAATGTAACCATTGTTATTATCTAATATATTTTTTATAAGAACAATAAAATTATTTCATTATTTTACATTAATCACAGTAATATTCTTATATAATTAAAACCTCCCACTTATTATTACATGGAACACAAGTAAGCAAGATTATGGAAAAAATGTCACTTATAACCAAAGTTAAAAGAAAAAATTTAAATGACATATACTTAATTAAAAAATATAAAAAATTAGATATTTAATATAAAAGAAAAAAGAAAAGTTAATAAAGACTCGATTATTTTATTCGAGAATTTACATCAATTAAAAATAAAATCAAATTATAAACTATGAATGAATATAAATTTCAAATTTTACGAGATTGATAAGGTTTTTTTATAGGATTTTAATTATTATTAATATTTGAACGTTTTAAGAAAACAGGAGTGCATTCTTTAGGTTAAGCAAACCCAAACGAACTCCGCCATAAATGAAATCTAATGATTAGATTTGAAAATCTATCTTATATAATCTTATATTTACATATAATGAAAAACACTTTACTAAGTTAATTAAGGCTTAAGATATTAATCAATAAATCAAATTTAACCATAGCCATTGTTGTGAGAATGATTGAAGCACCCAATGAATGAAATTGAGGATATAATGAATTAATTGAAAGGATCGTTGATTTTTCTGTAAGTGCTGAAAAAGACTCATTGATAAGAGCTTCTTAGTGCCCTTCTCCCGTTGGTGTGATTCACAATCTCATATTCTCCACTAATATTCCTCCACAAGAATTTTCTTTTCTTGGAAATAAAATGAAGGGGAAGTTAACGAATAAAAAAAAAGATAAAAAAAATAAAAAATAAAAAATTGGATCTCTATCAAGATTTCTTGGAGGGTGAACTAGATTCTATGTTTGTCCAAAAGCAACTAACTAATGATGATAGCTTAGAGTTCAAGTTTTGCTACAATTGGAAATTTTGAAGTTCATTGAATGTATTCCTTTTTGGTATCATGTATTGTATAAAAATAGATATATATGTGTTGTATAAAAAATTATGATGTTGTTAGTAAGTAATTGTTTACATATAATAAAATATATTTGTTAACCAATATTATAATAATTAAGATATTCTATACCCATGTCTCGCCATAACAGTTTGGGGATTAAATATTGAATAACATAAAGAAGCTGAATATTCTCAACAAAGCATTTTTTCATCTAAGGAAATTCATGGCAAAAAAAAATGAGGAGAATTTTTCTCTCAACTCAATAGAAATGGCATTTGTGAATTTAATATTATATAATAACAATATGAGATAAAATAATTAAGTAGCATACTAGTAATAATATAATAACTAAAATATTGTATATTAATAAACAAAGATATTTTCATATGTAATGGAGTTCATCACATCTACTTATTCAATATTATGCGATGAAAGTTTTAAGATCAAATATTGAAGGACATATCAACAATAATAATGAAAATTTTATTTTAAAATCAATAATAATAATAATAATAATAATGTATACAAATGAAGGAATTTATGATATTTTCTAAATTCAATATCATACAATGAGAGTTGAAAAGTGAATAGTAAAAGACATACTGATAATAAAATAATAGAACTATTATAGTATCATATGTGAAAATTTATTTTAATTAAAAAAATGGGAATCTCACCTTCTTTTGAAATTACTCATCATACAATCATGTTGCTAATTGAATACGGGACATAAAAATAAACAAGTAAAAGTATATTAATATTCTATATGTTCCTATATAATATCTCTGTAAGGTTTTTTTACTCATGTCTAGGAAAATATTTAATTATTTTTATTGAACTTTAAATAAGTTATTTATTATATTTTCTCAGTTTTCGTTCTTTATACAAATTTCAATATATAATAACAAGGAAAAATGAAAATAAAGTATAGTTGATATATATATATATGTATATATATATATATATATATAATATTCAATTATATCAATATATTATGTTTTAATTAATTGATGTTTCTAATCAAATAAATTAAAATAATTATTATAATTTTTAAGTATTTAATGACTTGGATTATAATATTATTACATATTTAGATCTTTAAAATAATATTTTAAAATATTAATATTTTAAATTTTTAACTTGAAAAGATAAAACAATTTATTGGTTTGTCCTAATTCACTCTTTATTCACTAATTTGTCAAGTTAAGCGGAAGGAACAAAGTTCAAGGATAGGAGATTTAAAATAAAATTAAATGAATTATCTTTATTTACTAATAAAAAGTTGTTTAATTGTATCATTGTTTTATTTAAAATATATTTTTTAAGCTTTTTGTGATACAAAATTATTTGTTGTGATTATTTTTATTGAATATTTATTTTTTATAGATAATAATATTAATTTGGTTTTCTTTTTTTAAAACATTATTATCATAAATAAGTTTTTTATTATTTTTAATTTTAAAAATGTCATTTTAATTAAAGTCATTAATATTGGAATCGTTAACATTAATTTATAGTGTTTTCTCTTTTTTAAGTAAGTGATTAAATATAAGTTTTTAGTTTTTTTATTTATTTAGTAAGTGCTTAAATTAATTTTCAAATTTCAACATTTGCATAACCTTCATATTTTATTTTGTAATTAATCATCAATAAAACAATTAAAAATTGCTATTTTGAAGATCATTCACCCAGTTGATTAGCATTTGAGGTAAAAACTTAAATAAAATTCTTATAATATGTTTTTATAATTTATTAAGAATCGAATTTAGATTTAATTAGTAAGATAAAATAATCATATTTATATATTTAATTTTTTTTATGTTGTGGATAACATGTCAACAACTATTTTGGAAGAATGTGAATAAAGTAACTTTTACAAAATGAAAAAATAGTTAATGTTGTTGAATTAAAGGGGTAATTAGCTTGTTGCAGCTACGATAGCAGAGTGGTCATAAGACAAATTTTATGCAGATTTAAGGTTGTGTTTTATTTTCTTAATTTAGGGAGCAAATGGACCCATGAAGACGATTCAATTTTTGGCATGCTAAAATTGAATGGAGCAAAACAAAATAAGGGTTTGTATGAAGCAAAGAGTGGTGTCGTTGTGCATAAAAGAAGAGGAATGAGATGGGGAGAGCCAAGATCGTGGTTGGAACTTAAAAGGCAAGTGGCGTAGGAGAGAGACAAACAAAAAGCCATTACATGTTTCTATTTGTTTTTTAAAAGTATTAAAATAATATAAAATATATGTAATTTGTGATGTATTATGTAATTGAAGGCTATATAATTGCTTTTTCATTTTATTTTTAATTTTAAAATATAATTAAAACTAAAAATAAATAATTGTTGGATACAACATTTGTATGAAGTTAAAAATTGACACAAAATAGAACTCTTATTACCCCAAAATAATAAATTAGGGATGTCAACGGTGTGATAAGATACGAGTAGTAGCTTTCCCGTAACTTATCTGTTAGATAAATATTCGTCCCGTATTTGTATCCATATCCGGTATTTGCATAATTTTTTAATATTCATATATATTCACCGGTATTCATGGCTATTAAAATAAATAGTTAACAACATATTTTAATCATAATTTCAAATAAAATACAATATATAACATTCATAAATTTTAAACAAAATTCAAGTAACTCATTTAAATAGGATTGAATGACAAATGACAGTTTACAAATAAATGATTTTTTTTATACTAATTGATAACAAAGTAATTCATTCAAAATCAAAATTTTAATATTTTAATAATATCTTTTTAATTTAAATTAAAATATAATAAATATGGATATTCACATATACAAATATTATAATATAATATCCACCATATTTACACACATGTGAATATAAAAAATATTCAAATATAGATACTCACTTACAATATTATATTTTTTTATCTGTTATGAATTTTAATCGTAGATACGAATTCTTTTATATTTTTATGATTATTAATTTTAGTATAAAAAAAAGATTTTCAGAATAAGAAGAAAAAGTTATGAAGTTAAAGAGATGATGGATAGGGTGTGGGTTTCGAGGAAAATAAAAGGACGAAGTGAAAGGCTGGCAATAGTGCGAAGGCCAAACATGAATGAATGAATATACGTTCATCCACTCGCTCTGGGACCCACCACCACCTTCATTATTTTATTTCTTCTTCTTCTTCAACTGTTCAAAATAAAAAATAAAATATATTTATTTATTTTCATTTTTCTCTCACCCAAGTCTGGTCAAACGGGTCAAACTGTGAAAGACACACATTCACTCTCTCCATTTGGATTTTGTAACCGTTACCTGTCACCGTCACCGTCACCTTCATCCCCACCACCTCCATCCCTCACCAAAACCCTTTTTTCCTTTTTCCTTTTTCTTTTTTCTTTTTTTCTTTTCCGAACAAATCAATTATCCTGCCATTTCAGAACAACCAAACCTTCTCCATTACTTTCATCCGTTCCCATCATTAATAAAACAAAAATCATTAACAATTTTCACATCACTATGTTTTCAAATAACATTCAGCATTTAATTGAGTGATTAAACTAAATTATTATTATATTCTTAATCACCACATCATTACATATTTCACCAAATTTATTATATTTTAAAACTCCAAGAATTCAGTTAACAAATTATTGTCTTCTTCTTCTTGTTTTTAGCCTCGTGTTGTTAAGAGTTAATTTTAACATTTTATTATTCAAAGCACTTTTTAAATTTACTGCAACAAAGACCGTATCATTTTAAAAACTCTTTCCTGTCACGTGTACAATCTATGCTAAATCTATCCAAAAAATATCATTTTCCATCCAAAATGGTTTATTTGTTTATTATAAAATTAAATTTTACAAAATGCAATCAACAACATTAATTCATATGACATCAATGTTCTTTATTATTTTTATTATTTTTTATTTTTTCTATTTTTTCTCAAGTGCTCGAGATGTAAGTGATAAAACTACCATAAATGAGATTGAACTAACTCACAATGAAAAAGGACAACAAAATTATTTTGCAAAGAATAAATAAAAAATTTCTATGCCTATAAAATCATAAGAGTTGTTTGACTTGTAGCCAGTTACAATAAATATTTCCTTAACAATATTTAATTCGTGTTAAAATAATTCAGTATCATACAAATTAAAGAAAAATGTTCATACAATTTATTTAAACTTCTATGATTAAATTTTAATTCATGTAGAAAAATTAAAATAATATAATAATATAATAATATAAAAGTTTAAAATATTAAGTAAAACCCATCTCAAAGAGAAGTATTTGTTCTCTTTCATTCACCTTGTCGAAGTTTAAATTGAATGAGAGTATAGTAATGAAAATCTTCTACTTAACATGAAAAATGGGTGATTTTTCTTTTATATTTTTAGCTCTTTTTAGTTACTTTATTGTAATCTAATTTAATAGTATAAACTACTAAATATAACATTATTCATAAATATCATTGAGATATATAACTCTATTTAGTAGTTTCACTATCGTTCATAAGAGGAATTGAATATATTCACCTATATCCTCATCTGCTCATACAATTAAATAATTATTGCAAAAGAAAAACAAAAGAGAACCAACAAAGAAAGTTATACATAGGAGAATAAGTCACATAACTTTAGCATCAATATAAATACACTAAATTCAATTATCTAGGTACATGTCTTTGATATAGGATCCACTAGAGGTGTGCACTTGTGATGGTTTCTAGACCCCACGAAGTTCAAAGTCACAGTGGGTTATCACCCCATCACATATGAATAATCCCCTTCAGGTCTGAGACCAAAAAATAAGTCTAAAGGTTAGGATCTATTGCTACTCTTACCACATAACTCACTAAATTTTAATATGAATGATTATTAGAGTTCATGATACATCATTCCAAACATCTCATATATCAAGGCATATACTAATAATACCATCACTAAGAATTTTCCCTAAAATCTTTCAAACTTCAACATACATGTTCACCACAACATATTCTATGGGCGTTGAGCGCCACATGGCCAACGCTCAACGCTAAAACGGCTCTTGTGCCTTTTTGTAATATCTCGTTTTCATAGTTTTTATACTATTAAACAAAACATTTAAATTTCAACTTCTCTACAACCAACAACCTCCCAACCTCTCTTCTCTGCTGCTACCACTTCTTACTAATTCAACCTTTATATACTCAGATTCAGGAAGGACCAACCCACAGGAACCTCAACGGCTCCCTCCCTCAGTTTCCAGTCTCCTAGGTAGGTCTCCTATTAAAAATTGGGTTCAATTTCAGCTAGAATTCGCTAGTTAATCTCTGAATTTCGAGTCTGATTGTGTAATTCTTCCTTCTCCATGTTGTGGTGATGGATTCTCCTAGGTTAAACTGAAAACTCTGTTGTCTTACAAATTGCTTGATTTCACCAAGTGAATTCTTGACAAAAAGGTAAGGGAAGCTGACTTTAATCTAAATTTCGCATGAATTGTGTTCGAGAGTGATTGAATTGCTTGATTGTGTGTTCAATTCATGTTTGAAACTGTTTGTGTGTGAAATTGGGTGTTGGATGATCATGAGCGAGCCTGCATGTGAAGAACAGATGACATTTCCTAGTAGTTTCGCCCAGGCGAGAGCTGCTCGCCTGAGCGAGATAACTTCTCGTCTAGGCGAACCAATTTAGCCTGAGCAAGAGTTCGCCCAGAATTTTATTTTTGCCACTGTAAGAGGTCTCGCCCAGGCGAGAGTAGCCCGCCTAAGCGAGACAACCTCTCTAGCCTAAGCGAGATTCCTTGCAGAAATTGGCTCCTTAGCTGTTTTTGACTAATTGATGTTGTACTACTTGCATTAATCTGATAATGGCTAGTCCTATATGTAATTCTTATGCATGATGGTCAGTGTGATGGAATTGAGTGTGAAATTGGTATGAATGAAAACATGTTGGAGATAGGATTTCAAGGGAAATTCTAAGGAATATGGTTTTAGTAAATGTAAGGGCATGAGGACTTATATTGGTGGCATCCTGACGCTCCTAGTAACCATCAAGACTCAAGTAGAGTATGATGGATTACGTCGGAGGGAGTAGCAGGAGGTCCTGGTCTATGAATCCGATCTTACATAGAGGTGATGGGATTTACCTTGAGAGTGGTTGGGTGAATACCCCTTGTGCCTAAAACTCTACAGAGTTTGGGAACCATTTCAAGTGCAAGTCACCTTGAGCTCCAATGCCACTTACATAATTCGGATATCGAGTCTAGAATTGTATATGGTATTATAGTTGGGATTAATTGGATGATTTTGATATTTGTGTGATAAATTATGTTTTCTGCTTAAGTGTAACAATTGCATTCAGTTTGAAAAAGTTGGCGCTCAGCGGCACCATTATAGGGCTCAACACTACATTAGAAAAGCATAAATTTTGTGTTATGATTAAGGGACTTTTGATTTGCCCAAATGATCATTTTGGTACTCCTCTTTTAGTACTTTGAATAAAAACAATTTTACATAAGATAAATCTTGTACCAAATCGTTCAATTGCTCAATTGCTCAGATTTCAAATTGTCTCATTCACACACCAAATCAATCACAAATACTCAATATGCAATTATCATCAAACTCATACTAGATCACAACAATCGTTCAACCGAACTAAACTCATCAAAACAATCCACATTTCATCCTCAAACCCAAGAGAGCATCAACATGCAAAGTTTCAAATTTATAAATGTTGGGAAAAATTCCCGATAATCACTTTATTAATAGATAAATAAAATAAATACAAGAAAACACGTAGACAACTCTTTCATGCTCTTTGACCCTGAGTACCCACACTCTCCAAAGCAATAATTTAACTAAAACCTCACAACGCTATTATTACAAAAATATAAGAAATAAGAAGAATCAATACAAGCTTGAAGTGTCATTGACTTGGGACAAAGAACATCATGGACTTAGAGTACATTATACAATCACCAATACCCACCCCCTTGGTTGTCTTAGGTGATGTGGGACTTTTCAAGACATGTTATTTTCATCAGCCCAACATTCTCCATCCTAATTAAAATAAACACATCTTCATTGTCTATACCAGCAATTATACTCCACTATAAGGGGTATCACTTGGAATCAAGTCGTCCCAAGAATTTCACTTGGAATCAAGTCGTCCCAAGAATTTCACTTGGAATCAAACTATGCCAAGATTTTTCACTTGGAATTAAACCATCATAAAAGTTTCCACTTTGAATCAAACTGTCCCAAGAATTTCCACTCGGAATTAAATCGTTCGAAAAATCTTCACGTGGAATTAAACCATTCGAAGAATTTTCACTTGGAATCAAACCATCCAAAAAATTTTCACTTAGAATCAAACTATCCCAAAAATTTCCACTTGGAATTAAACCATCCAAAGAATTTCCACTTGGAATATCAATTGTTAGGAACAAATACTTACCACTAGGCAAAAAACTGTAGCCATTAGTCAGGGTGCAACTTTTTTTACTTAAGAGTGTAATAGCCCAAGCACCACGATTCGATTATGACTCGGCCCACTTGGCCTCCGCCACAGGACAATTGATGTCATCTGCAACAATCTCCTCCTTGGCAATTGTTCTACCAGGAATCCCACACTTAGATTATGACTTGGCCACTTGGTCTCCGCCATGGGACAATTGCCTACCAGGAATCGAACTCATGACCTTGGCTCTCTGATACCACTGTTGAAAAAAACCCCCGATAATCACTTTATTAATAGAGAAATAAAATAAACACAAGGAAACACATAGACAACTCTCTCATGCCCTTTGATCCCGAGTACCCACACTCCCTAAAGCAATAATTTAATCAAATCCTCACAATGCTATAAGAAATAAGAAGAGTCAAATACAAGCTTGAAGTGTCCTTAACTTGGGGCAAGGAACATTATGGACTTAAAGCCCATTATATAGTCATTAACACTCACCCTCTTGGTTGTCCTAGGCAATGTGAGACTTTTCAAGACATGTTATTTTCATCAATCCAACAATAAAAACTCACACAACATAAATCAATAATAGTTTCATTAACTTGTTGAAAAGCTCAAATGGCTTTAACAACACTAAAACATTTCCCAAGTCATATGGTACTCTATCTACACGTAGAAATACCACAAAGACGATTAGATCATACCGATATGACAATTGATCAACATAAAACGAGAAATAGAAGACGGGAGGAACACACACGACCTCAAAGAGAGACACATGTAAAGATGGAGAAACTTACACTAAAGAAAGAGTTGAAAATCAACTTACTAAAATGGAGAAATTGATAAGATAAACTTAAAGATCTCAATGCGAGGATCATACAGGTAGGTTGTCTTAAATATTCAAATAGATTATCACATTGAGGGAGAGAACTCCAAAAAGAGATTTTAGAAAGATAAAGTATTTTTTAAGTAATGAAATCACTTTGTGAATTTTCTATTTATAATTAAACGTTTTATTAATTAGATAACATAATCTTATTATTTTAAAATAATATCATTCTTAACATACTATCTTTTATACGTTCTCACATTTTTTTTTTCAGTTTGAGCCTGTAGGTTTCAACTGTAAAAATAAAAAATAAAAGTATGATGATCTTACTTCAGTTTATATTGAGAAACATTTAGAAAACCTAAACAAAATAATAAATAGTATTGTAAAAAGAATTGATTTGATTTAATTTAAGCTTGATTCAAATAATAATAACCACTATAAATATATTGTATATTATAATAGTTTAATATACGGTTGCATTTTTAATTAAGACCGTGGTGAAAAAAAAGAGAGTATGAACAAACATTTAAAATTTGTGACAATTTTAAAAAAAATACAACTCTAATTAATTTGCAAATAAAGTTTAAATAATATTTTTAATGATAGAAGCAATTGGTAACATTGATAATTATTAATTTGGTATGTTGGTTTGTCACTTTCGCAATACACAAATAAGTAATAACTTCAAACATAAGTAATCTATAATTTACGAATAGTTTCTATACGAAAATACACAAAATAATATAATTACCAAAAGCAGGGATCAGAAGGAATACTTATTTATGTCTTTTAGATACGTCTTTAAATAAAAAAATCTTAACGCAAGTTATCAACTTTGCTTACAATCTTTAAATTTTGTAGAATCAATAGAATTTATTAAAAAAAAATAGCGGAAAGACATTAATAATAGGAGATGTCTGCATGCAGAGATGAATAAATATATATATATATATATAATAATAATAATAATAAATAAATAAATAAATAAATAAATAAATTTGAGGTTAATATATAAGTGATGTCAAATATTTAGAAAGATATAAAAAATACAAAATATAAAATAGAGAAAGTGTCAACGATGTGTTTTTATCATAGTGTTGTGGTTTTTAATAATATTATTAGTGTTACTTAAAAATCCATTTAGCTGAATTTAATTTATAATATTTAAGTTTGAAAGAATATGCGGGTTATAATTCATTATAATATTTTAGGTTAAAAATGTTTTTTATCCATTAATTTTAAGTGAAAATTAAAATTAGTTCATTTTTCAAACTTCAATTCAATTTATCTCTTTAACTTTAGAAATACATAGATTTAGTGATTTTAACTAAATTTTGTTGAGTTTATTTAACGTTTCAAACACATTTCAAGATAACATTTGACTTGTTTACATAATTTGATTCATTTTCGCTTTAACGTTAATTAAGAAACTATCATGAAACATATCGAAAACGTCAAATGAACTTAACAAAATTTGGTCAGAATGACAAAATTTACGTAGTTTCAAAGTTGAAGGACTAAATTAGACCAAAATTTTTAAAATTGACTAATTCTAATTTTTACTATAAGTTAAGGAACCAAAAACATATTTAATCTTAATATTTTTGTCTTTTAACTTTTAATGAAAAATATATTACATAATTTAAAAATATATTATTATCGAAAGTTAAGAGATAAAAACATATTTTACTAATATTTTAACTTTCAAGTTAAGGAAAACTTGATTGATTTTTCTATATAAATATATAATTTTAAAATGTAATATATTTTATATATTTGAAAATAATTTTTTATATAAAAAATTTACATCACTACAATATTTGTTGAAGATATGTTATGCTTCCTTGCACTCCATATCAATTTTTGATGAAAAAAGGGTAAAACAATTATGTGCAGGAAAATTTGTTCAGGTGTTTTAAAAAGTAGTATAGAATGTTAAACTATTATATTGTGTTTTATGTGAATACGTTGTATCTACAAGTAGAAGAAAATAAATAATAGTAAATAACAAAAAAATTGATTAAAATAAAATAAATATAATAAAATTAAGAAACACCATCAGATTAATAAAAATTGTATAAAGTATTATTAAGAGTAGGACAATTTATTTATTTTTTAAATTATACCAAATATTTTAAGCATCAACCCAATCGTAATTTTACAAATTCCACAACTAAATAATTTTCAATTTATACCGAAACACCAATTCAACTCGTATTAAAAGTAAATAATTGACCCCTTTACTATAAATTTGCCTTAAATTCATTAAAAGAATAAATGATCAGCACTCCATGAGTTAAAACACCTACAAACTTTTAAATAAACTTACTTTATTTCAAAAAAATAAAATAAATATGCATGCTCTTTATCCTACTATCATGTAAGTACATAGTAGAATTTGACCATAAAAAATAGAACATGTGTTATAATTGAAAAGCGAAAAAAAAAAGTTAGAAAAAGGAAAAATAACACCATACAAAATAGATATCTTTTGTGAGAAAACAAAAGAAAGAGAAAATAAAGAAATTAAAAAAAGAAATAAACGAGCTTAAACTTCAAGATAAATATATTTTATCAGTAATAATTTTAATTATTACCAACTAAAATACATTCATCAATAAATCTAAATTTACAGATAAATTTTATCAAAAAAATTAGAATTTAAATTATTGACCAACGTAACGATATAAGCACAAGAACAAAAAGAGAAGAATGAGAATAGAAAAAATAAGTAAAAAAATAAAAGGAAAAGAGAAAAAAAAATCCAATTATAATTATTGTTGATAAATTTTACATACAGTTATAATTTCGGATATTTACCGACAATTATTTATTAACGAATTTATTAATAAATTTATCTTTATTGATGATTACTAACCAATTTTAGAATATATTAATAAACTTTATCAATAAATATTTTATTAACAAATTTATAATTATTGAACTTAAATTGTTAAATTTCATTATTACATACAGACGAATGGTAATTTCTTTTAGGTATAAAAGGAAAAAATATAAAAGAGACAGAGAAGAAAACGATTTTATTTCTACACTTATTTTATTTACATGACATTATTAATTGACATAATTTATTTTAAAAAGGGAACAAATCTATAATTATCAAATTGAAAAACAACACTTTTATCCGTTAACATTCCACATGTCCTCTCCATAATTATTTTTTTTAAGTGGACATCATTAATATATTTTTATCCTTAAAAAGAAAAAGAAATCTATATTAATTAAAATTGAAACTCACCCTTCCATCCATCTCTCAAACTATTGCAAGATTTTCTCTAAAGATTTATTTTACTAATTCCACTATTTAATACACAATCATTAGTTAACATATTTTTGTTTTAAGAAAAGAAAAGAAAACCTAAAAATATATTTGGTTGATATAAATATTAAAAAAACCTCTTTCAATAAATGGTAACAAATCTATTTGATTGTTCGTTAATTTGATATGAATTTATATTTAAAAAAACATTTTAAATAATTTTATTTGAAATTTAAACACACTAACACACACCAGTATTTCCCGACCACTTCGTTCCTATACATCATTACTTAACATATTTTAATTTTAAAAAATAAAAAATGTAATTCATTATCTTATTAGATTTTAATTTCAAAATGAAACGTAATCAATCATCAATTATACCATTACATTTTGTGAACATCTAGCTGGATATCCAAGAAAAAGTTAGAAATTACAAAATTTTATATTTATAGTTATAAAAATTGAGGTTTGTCTTTTTATTTTCCAAAATGCCACATTTTATCTCTAGATTTGTTTGTTTATGCTATAAGTTTACAGAATTTTAAGCAGTACATATTTTAGTTATAATTGGATTTGAAAAGAGAAATTTAAAATCACAAAATGAAAACTTATTTTTATGCTAAAATCGAATCACATGAAATATTTCAGATTTATTCTTGATAAAAATGGGTCAAACCGATCTCAAATAAGAGAATATGAGAAAGTGAATCAGAAGAGAAGATATAGATTTAGTACAGGCTAAAATATTGCGAAAATAAAAGGTAAGCATCGAGAACTTTGAAATTAAAATTTGAGGGTTAAATATATTTTTTTCCAATAAATCTTAAAATTAGTTTATTTTAAAATTAAGAACCAACTTAGTTATTCATTTTTTAAAATATGTAAATCATTTTAATAAAGTTTTATTAGATTCATTTGATGTTTCGTACATATTTTAGAATTGTATTTGAATTATTTATATGGATTGACACAATTTTTTTAATATTAAGTTAAATACTATTATGAAACGTGCTTGAAATGTCAAATAAACTTAACAAAATTTGATTAAAATGACTAAATTCACGTATTTTAAAAAATAAAGATTAAGTTGATCAAAAATTTTAAAATTGATTAATTCTAAAATTTACTAAAAGTTAAGAAATTAAAAACATATTTAAGTCTAAATTTATTTTATTTATGATTTTCCAATTGAATAAAAATTACAATATTTAAGACAATTGGTTGTAGAAAAAGTTAGGATAATTGGTTTGAGAAAAAAAACGCATATTTTACCAAATTTGAATTTGTAAAAAAAAAGTAAATTTAGCTAAAGATAATTAAAAAAATAAAAAATAAAGAAAGAAAGTGCTTGGAGGAGAAGTATGAAGAAGAACTTAGAGAAGAAGAACTTAGAGAAGAAGGAGAAAAAAGAGAAAAAAATAGGAGAGTGTAGGGACGGAGTGGTCATTTTCAAAGACCTACCCCATCTTTATAACATGTCCAATTCCAACTTCTCATGTGTTTTCCTCTTTCCCTTCAAACCAAGGCACCTTAGTCACTCATTTTTCTCTCTCTATTCTGCTTAGTCAGAGAAACCCACTCTTTCTCTCTACTCTCCACCTTCTCACCCTTCCATTGCTCAAACCATTTCTGCTGCATATTTTTATCTCTTTTGCGAAGGTAAAGAACCGCTCTGCACCTCCTTTCTTCTCTTTTTCAAGGGTTTTTTTCTTCTATTCGGTCTTTCTTTGCCTAGATCTACTGTCTCTGCCTTCTGTGGTGCTTCTTGATGTAAGCAAGATTGACTCTGATCTGTGTTTTCTTTTGATTTTTGCGGTTTTTTCTTTTTCCTTTCTTTTCTTGGTTTTGTTTGTTAGGTTTTCCGCGAGTTTCAGATCGTATCTTTTTGTATCTTTTATACGGATTTTGTTTTGGTTTGGGATTTAGGTTTGGCGGATTTGGCAACATTTTTGTGTCGGCTTTGCATTTTGTTGCAATGTCTGTGTGGTTCTTATCGAAGTTTTAGAAGTTTGTGCTATTTATGGATTATTCGTTAGTTTTTAGTTGGTTGATTTTTTAGCTTTACCAGAGAAGAGAACGACAATAAGTTGTGTCTGTGGGTCTGTGTTTGACTGTGTTGGGGTGAATATAATCACTGTGTGCTTTATATGTTTGCTTTTTATTCTTTTTGTACTGTTTGAAGTTTTTTTTTACTCGTTCACTATTTTCTTAGGGTTTCTGACCTCCGATGATGATTTATGTAGTCTGTGTGTTTTGTTCCTGCTATTTTAGTTGAATGTGTTTTCGTCTTGAGTTGAGCCAGTGGAGTGTTTTGTCATTTAAATTGGTAAGTCGTTTTGCTATCGAGGTTGAAGACTTTCCCTTTAACCGTGTTTGTTGCTCATGTCTCACAATCGTGGTTGAAGTTGAAATTGCGGAACGAAGTTTTAATTGACGTGTCTATCGCTTTCCCTTTATCCTTGAGTTGTCATGGTAATTTGGGAGTTCTGTATGTTGTTTAGTAAGTGTGTAATGAGTGTTTAACAATGTCTTGATTGGATATTTTGTTTGTTTGTTTGACTTTGTTGTTTCATCTGCTCAAGTACTTGTCCTCAAACTGGTTGCATTTTGTGATTTTTTGCTGCCATTTGGTTATTTTGCTTCTTGGTCTATCGGCATTGTCAAATGCTGTTAATCCCGAACTTGTGTCCATGTGTGTAGTTTCCGTTATGGGTAGAAAGAAAAGAACTGAAGGACCTAGTGGGGGTGAAAGCTCTGAGGCTCAACGCCCTGCTGAAAGAAGTGCACCGCCCCAACAACAGGCTGCTGCCCCTGGTGGGACTGGACCCCAAGGAGGAGGTAGAGCCTGGGGTCCCCAAGGAGGGCGAGGAGGTTATGGTGGAGGCCGTGGCCGTGGGATGCCTCAGCAACAATACGGCATACCCCAACAGCAATATGGCGCCCCTGCTGATTATCAAGGTAGGGGACGAGGTGGGTCTTCTCAGCAAGGAGGCCGTGGGGGATATGGTGGTGTCCGAGGCGGTGGTGGTGGTGGTGGTGTCGGCGGTGGCCGAGGCATAGGTCCTTCATATGGTGGTCCTTCTAGGCCACCAGTACCCGAGCTGCACCAAGCAACCTCAGTTCAATCATATCAAACTGGGGTGAGTCCTCAGCCTACAACATCTGAGGCTAGTTCTTCCTTGCCGCCTGAACCGGTGGATTTGGAGCAATCGGTGGGGCAGATGGTGATTTCTGAAGCTACTCCTACCCCTCCTCCCCAAAGTAAATCATCGATGAGGTTTCCCCTTCGACCTGGGAAGGGTAGCTATGGCATAAAATGCATTGTTAAGGCTAATCATTTCTTTGCCGAGTTACCTAACAAAGATCTTCATCAATATGACGTAAGTTCCCTTTTTAGCAACAATAGGTGGAAAATTCTTATTCTGTTGTCTTAACACATTAATTGTTTTATGTCTTGTTGCATAGGTAACCATTACTCCAGAAGTAACGTCCAGAGGTGTGAACCGTGCTGTTATGGAGCAATTGGTCAGGCTTTATCGGGAATCTCACTTAGGCAAGAGGCTTCCTGCATATGATGGACGCAAAAGCCTCTATACTGCTGGGCCCTTGCCATTTATTTCAAAGGAGTTTAGAATTACTCTTGTCGATGACGATGAAGGAGCAGCAGGAGGACAGAGGTTTACTTGTGTTTATTGCTTCTGGTTGTTTCATAGTTTTTGATTTTATCATGCTTTATGTATTTTCTTTTATGTATATTTTATACAGGAGGGACCGAGAGTTCAAGGTGGTGATTAAGTTGGCTGCACGGGCAGACCTTCACCATTTAGGGCTGTTTTTACAGGGAAGGCAGACTGATGCGCCACAAGAGGCTTTGCAGGTCCTAGACATTGTACTGCGTGAACTCCCTACTACAAGGTTCCTGATACAATTCTTTTTATTGCTGTTTATTACAATTTTCTTCAGCGTGTTGCAACTTATTTGCTAACTGAATTTTTGATGTTGTAGGTATTGTCCTGTAGGAAGATCATTTTATTCACCAGATCTGGGAAGAAGGCAACCATTAGGTGAAGGATTGGAGAGCTGGCGTGGTTTCTACCAGAGTATTCGTCCAACTCAGATGGGGTTGTCACTGAATATTGGTAAGTAACACCAAAGTTTGGATCCTTCTTTCTTTAATTCTTTATTCATTTTAATTAAACCTGTTTTTTCAAATGCAGATATGTCCTCCACTGCTTTTATAGAGCCACTGCCAGTTATCGACTTTGTTACCCAATTGCTGAATAGAGATGTTTCTGCTCGACCCCTGTCTGATGCTGATCGAGTGAAGGTTAGATCTTGTGGTGTCCTTGTTTATATTGTCATCTATAATTCAGATTATCTTTTGGTTTGATTATATTACCTACTATTTGTTGTGTTCATACTTAAATAAAGAGAGAATTCCCTCCAATGAAAACAAATACGCCCCCTTTGCTTATGTATGACAGATCAAGAAAGCTCTCCGAGGGATCAAAGTTGAAGTAACACACAGAGGGAATATGAGAAGAAAATACCGAATTTCTGGCCTGACTTCTCAGGCAACAAGAGAGTTGACGTGAGTATGTTGGACAATTTTTATTTTATGGAATATAATTTCTTATATTGATTAGATTTTGGTTCTGTTTTAGATTCCCTGTAGATGAAAGGGGGACTATGAAATCTGTTGTGGAGTACTTCTATGAGACATATGGGTTTGTCATTCAGCATACTCAGTGGCCTTGTCTGCAAGTTGGGAATACACAGAGGCCAAACTATTTGCCAATGGAGGTAAGCTCACTTGTTTTGTTAGTTTTTAGCTATTTTTGGTGGACTAGCCTGCTTTAGCTAATTGCTTCTCTGGAATTATAGGTATGCAAGATTGTGGAAGGTCAGAGATATTCTAAGAGGTTAAATGAGAGACAGATCACTGCTCTTCTGAAGGTTACATGTCAGCGTCCTGTTGAGAGGGAGCGTGATATCATGCAGGTAATTGATGTTTTGGGTTTATTTTGTTTATTTTTTCTAAAATTAGAGTGGGGTGTTATGTTTGTATTCTTACCATGTGGCAATTTTTGTTTAGCCTGTAAAGTTTATGATTCCTTCCTTGTAAGTTATTGTTTTTCTGGTGTAATCTCTGTCTGCATTATACAGACTGTATATCATAATGCGTACCATGAAGATCCTTATGCCCAAGAGTTTGGAATCAAAATTAGTGAGAAGCTTGCTCAAGTTGAAGCACGCATCCTACCTGCACCCTGGGTACTTCTTTTTAATATCAAGATCTACTAATTAACTTTTAGAAACTTAGGTATTGTTTTTCTAATCAATAACCAATGATTTAATGTTTCCTTCAGCTCAAATATCATGATACAGGAAGAGAGAAGGATTGTCTTCCTCAAGTTGGGCAATGGAATATGATGAACAAGGTACTTGTTTGGCACCTTTTGTTATGTGGTTGTGTACAATATACAGTGATAATATAAAATGTTATTTTTCTTCTTGAACGGTTTGAAGGTGCGAGCTGTATTGGGTTAGTTAGTTTTAAAGTTTTCGTTGGAGTTTCTAAGTTTGTGTAAAATTCTATTCGAATGTAACATGTGGAAATACATTCACGGTGACGAGGTGTTTGTCTTTGGAAAGACTTTGAGGAATAGAAAATGTCTGGCTTATTTTTTGCAATGTGATTATTTGTTGACTTTGATGGATAATAAATATCTATTTCTTTCAGAAAATGGTGAATGGGGGTACTGTTAATCATTGGTTCTGCATCAATTTTTCAAGGAGTGTTCAAGATAGCGTTGCCCGTGGCTTCTGCTATGAACTTGCTCAGATGTGCTATATATCTGGCATGGTTTGTATATATTGTATTCCCTTTAATCAAATTGTTTCACATGCAGTGTTGTGGATTATTTGACTCATTTGTTTCATGTGATAGGCATTTAACCCGGAGCCAGTCGTCCCACCAGTCAGTGCTCGCCCTGATCAGGTGGAGAAAGTTCTAAAAACCCGTTATCAAGATGCAAAGAATAAGCTTCAGGGAAGGGAGCTTGATTTGCTCATTGTTATTTTACCTGACAATAATGGATCTCTTTATGGTTGGTGCATTGGCCATGATCTTTGTAACTTATTGTTCTGTTATTACCAATCAGGCTTGTGAAAATATCTTAATTATGTATTATTTTGTGTAGGTGACCTCAAACGTATATGTGAGACAGATCTTGGACTAGTTTCACAATGTTGTTTGACTAAGCATGTCTTTAAAATGAGCAAACAGTACCTCGCAAATGTGGCACTGAAAATTAATGTCAAAGTGGGAGGGAGAAACACTGTACTTGTTGATGCACTTTCACGCCGCATCCCCTTGGTTGGTGACAGACCTACTATTATTTTTGGAGCTGATGTGACTCATCCACATCCTGGAGAGGATTCAAGCCCATCAATTGCAGCTGTAAGGATTTTGGATCAAGCAACCCAAGTTATAAGCTATTTTTCTTTGGCTATTTAAATAATGATGGTGTGTTAAAACTGTAGGTTGTGGCTTCCCAAGATTATCCTGAAATTACAAAGTATGCTGGTTTAGTTTGTGCCCAAGCTCATAGACAGGAACTCATTCAGGATCTTTTCAAACAATGGCAAGATCCAGTCAGAGGAACAGTGACTGGTGGAATGATCAAGTACTCTCCTTCCCTTCTCTCATATGTGAGCTGATTAATGCACATTGGGGGTTGCTAGCTTTTTTGTTAGTTTATAAATATTAATCATGATTTTCTAGATTTTCATTTTCGCTTGTGTTTTGGCAGGGAACTTCTTATATCTTTTAGGAGGGCTACGGGACAGAAGCCACAACGCATTATATTTTACAGGTAGTCTTGTGTTCTCAAATCGTTTGCTTGTGACCAACACATCAGTATTTCATTAAGCATAATGATGATTCTCAAATATTATTTGTCAGGGATGGTGTTAGTGAAGGTCAATTTTACCAAGTTCTACTGTTTGAACTTGATGCTATTCGAAAGGTTAGAATGATTTTGTTTTGTTCAACATCAATGTGAGAATATAATGTTTTTAATGCTAATTTATTTATCTTTGTTCCAATCCCAGGCATGTGCATCCCTTGAACCCAACTATCAACCTCCAGTGACATTTGTTGTGGTTCAAAAGCGTCATCACACAAGGCTCTTTGCTAGCAACCATCATGACAAGAGTTCTGTTGACAGGAGTGGCAACATATTGCCCGGTGTGTTTCTTAGTTCACTATTTGATGGCATACTTTTTAAAGGAACTTGTTTAGCTATATTGCTGAATACTTATATTGCCTCAAAAAACATTGCAGGCACAGTTGTCGATTCCAAAATCTGCCATCCAACAGAGTTTGATTTTTATCTTTGTAGCCATGCTGGAATACAGGTGTGATCTGCTACAGTGTGTGCTCAAAACTTATATTTTTATGTTAAACTCCATCCTCATTGATGTAAACCATGTGTTACACAGGGTACAAGCCGACCTGCTCACTATCACGTGTTGTGGGATGAAAACAATTTCACTGCAGATGCTTTGCAAACTCTTACTAACAACCTTTGCTACACGTAAGTTAATTTGTGTTGCTTTTCAGCTTCCACTGTTCCAATTTTTAGACAGATATTGAATTTGATATTTTTGTTTTGTTAGATATGCGAGGTGCACACGATCTGTTTCAATTGGTGAGTTTCCCCCTCTTATTTATATCTTGTTCAATTGACTCTTAATGTGGTTAACTGATTGTGTTTTGTTTTGGTCATTGCAGTGCCTCCTGCATATTATGCCCACTTGGCTGCTTTCCGAGCAAGATTTTACATGGAACCGGAGACGTCGGATAGTGGGTCCATGACGAGTGGTGCAGTTGCTGGCCGTGGAATGGGTGGCGGTATTGGTCGAAGCACCCGAGCACCTGGAGCTAATGCTGCTGTGAGACCACTACCTGCTCTGAAGGAGAATGTGAAGAGGGTTATGTTTTATTGTTAAGATATTTTGTTAACAAAAACCTTGTTTTGTGTAGTGCTTTGAAAAGTTATCCTATGTGTGTGCTGTCATTTCGTAGAGACCCAGTATAGTGTGGTGTGGTGAATAAATTGTGTTTGGATTGCGTGATTTTGTCAAACTCCTTTGTAGTAGTCAACCTAATTTGATACCAACTATTTTGTGTTCAAAGTCTTTGTTATTGCTGTTGCCAAGTTTCATTTCTTTTGTTTGCGTTTTTAATATTTAGTATTATATTTATTATATAGGATTTATGTGGTGCTGTAATTGTTGATAATTTTATATATTTTTTTAAAATACTGAAATTATAATCAATGTTAAATATTTTGAACATGACAGATGAAAAGAAATAAGTAGATATTATAAAATTAAGTTAAAATATATTTCTTGTTTTGTTTGCTGGAGTTCCTTTATGATATTAAATGCAATAATTAAATGTTTAGCAAAAATTATAATGAAAAAGTCATGCGGAATTCAGATTTTAGCAAAACAAACTTGATTATTGTAAATTGTTCCTGGACAATAGGAAATTATTATAGGTCTCAAACTTTATTTTATCACTATTTTTGAACTTCTTGGATTGATATTCTTCTATCCTATTGGTCATATCTTCGTGGCTTGACACTTGATGGAGTATTGAAGTTTATGTGCAGGAAGAACTCAAATGATTAAATCATCAAAATCTCTTCAAATATGATATTGCACTAATGAAATGTGCACCTTAAATCATTGGGGTTCACTCTTATGTATAGAAGTTTAATCTTATTTTTCTTGATTGTCTTTGGTTTTCTAGTCTTTTATGGGACTTATGTGGGTTTGGTTGGGTCCATGATTCAGGTCCATCACTTTTTCGTAATAATTTAACTGATTTATTTTAAGTTACAATATCTGACATTATTTTAGAGTCATATTTACAAGTTAATAATCTTTAGAGTTGGCGACCTTCCTAAGATGAGAGATTATCTGAGTATTTATGATATAATGACTAATTCGGCCATTATAATACATATCGGCTAATCTGACTATTATGATAAAACTTAATAAAAGAAAAAAAAGTGAATATCAAGTGAAGTAATTAATTAAAACAATTTAGTAAAGTAAATTAAAATCGTTATAATATTGATATTATTTTCGTTTCTCCATTTATTTATTAGCATGACACATTAATAAAAATTAAAATATCTTACTACTATACCTATATTGGATATTTAATTTAATACAGTAAATAATTTATTTTTTTAGTAAATACATTATGTCACTCTTCAGCTTTCATGGATTTCTATAAATTTTAATTTGGTGAATATGAAAAAACTTTTCTTCTTAAAAAGATAGATGGACAACTCGTTTTTCTTAAACACCTATTTCCCAAACTTTTTTTTTAATGATAGAACATTAAATTAATAAAAATAGCTATAGGAAAATGTAAACTTATCATAAAACCCTTCTCCTAAGCGATACTCTAAATGTTAGAAGAGAATAAGAAAAATTGGAAAGTAGTAGAAGTAGGTGTTAGGAATGTTATAAGCATCTTGATGAAATTGTGCATGCCTTGTAAGAAAATGAAACTCACTATCCTAAACAAGTTTGGCATGCATGCTTTAACGCAGTACATAAAGTTTGTTTAAATATACTATCTTTTAATTATACCACTTTCTTCACCTACTTAATCTTCAAATAAGTATAACTTGTAACAAAATAAAAAATGCTCGTGATTTATTCTCTATCACTATAAAGTTCATGGGTTTAAATCTAGTTTGCACGATTAGGAAGCAATATTAGTCAGAAAAGTGATGAAGAACAACGTGTGCACTTGACATGGAATAAAGAAAAGAACAAGAGTGTTACCTCACAGAACAAGTTCATGTTCTTAAACATTCTTTGCCTCCACTTTTAAATATGACTCAACGGAGCAATCTATATTTTGCTTTGTCCCTCATGCTCAATATTTCTCATATTCTTTCCTTGCTTCTACTCTTTCTTTTCTCATTATTCAATCTCTCCCCAAGTCAAATCCAATATAAATACTCTCTCCACACCCTCCAAAACACCATGCACAAAATTACCCTTTCTTAATCAAGCACTACTTTCTCATTCTCCTCAAATGGCTTCTTTTAATACCTCATCCTCGTCCTTGAAGAGATCAGATTCAATCACAGATACCATGCCAGATGCCTTGAAGCAAAGCAGGTTTCATATGAAGAGATGCTTTGGCAGGTACTGTATTTCAATAGACAAAACTCACACAAAACAACTTTGGTATACTTAGTCTTTTTTTCTTATCAGTATTCAAATTTTACCTCAGTAACTGGTATGATAAGGATGCATTAAAAGTCAGCATAAATTTCTGAGGTGTGTTCTGATTGGAAAATGTATCAAAAGTGCCTTTGCATTAGTTTTATAGGCTATACTCAAAAGGGTTTCATATTTTTTGTGTTCTGCATTTTGGCTAAGGTTTTTACATGAGAGGGAAATGTGAAACAGGTTTGTTGCAAGTGGGAAGAGGTTAATGAAACAGTATCATGTGATGGAGGATGTGGAGAAATCAGTTGAAGACAAAGCTGAGAGGAAAAAACTTTTAGATGGCATGTTGGGTTACATCTTTAGTTGCACTCAGGTACAGTTATTTCATTTCATAGCTAAAGTTTGTCTCTTTCGAGAGACTCAAAAGCATGAAGTTCAAGAGGATAATATATAGCTTATGGAACAAATTGGAACTGTGTTCAGGAAGCTGCTGTTGTTCCACCATATGTTGCTTTTGCAGTGAGGCCTAATCCTGGCTTCTGGGAATATGTTAAAGTGAATGCTGATGATTTGCAAGTGGAAGGTATTGATGCAGTAGAGTACTTGAAGTACAAGGAAATGATATTTGATGAGAAATGGTAAGTTCTGGTCTCCGAAGCTCATTCACATTGCCATTTTTGCCAATGATTAGTGCAAATGCTGAACATTCTTGAATGTGCAGGGCAAATGATGAAAACGCTTTGGAGTTAGATTTTGGAGCTATTGATTTCACCACCCCTCGCATGGTTCTTTCTTCTTCTATAGGGAATGGACTGAACTTTACCACCAAGATCTTGACATCAAGGTTGAGTGAAGGCTCCCAAAGCGTAAACCCTTTGCTGGAATACTTATTGAGCCTTAACTATCAAGGAGAGGTAAATAAAGGCGTTGAGATGTATACGCATGAAAAGGAAATAAGAAATGATTTTGTATTAGTGGAAAAAACAGGGTTTATCAACAGTGATTGCATACTTCTTTTATCAATGTGCAGAATCTTATGATCAATGATACTTTGAATACCATGCCAAAGCTTCAACAAGCGCTGAAGGTGGCTGAAGCCTATGTATCTGCACTACACAAAGATACACCATACCACAAATTTGAAGACAGGTCCACATCTAACTCTTTTTCTTCATTCCTCCATTTTGGTATCAGTGAATAAGAATGCATAACAAGATTGGATAAAAGGTTAAGAAAGTTCAATCTGATGTTCTTAAGATGCCAATTAACTTCATTTGAAAATTCTATTGCTGTCTGCAGATTCAAGGAATGGGGATTTGATAAAGGTTGGGGCAACACTGCAGGAAGGGTTAAAGAGACAATGAAATTACTTTCTGAGGTACTAGAATCACCAGATCCAGTGAAATTGGAATCACTTTTCAGCAGGCTTCCAAACATGTTCAACATAGTTATCCTCTCTATTCATGGATACTTTGGCCAAGCAGATGTCCTTGGATTGCCAGACACTGGAGGCCAGGTGTGAAAATCTCCTCTTCAATGTTCAAACTAGGAAACAGTACTCTAAACATTGTTGCTGAATACTTGAATGAAATGCATCAATTATGGCCATTTTTTTCTTCTTGTGTAATACTACACTTCTGAGGCTGTTCTTTTTCTTCTATCAGGTGGTGTATATTCTTGATCAAGTGAGGGCCTTAGAGGAGGAGCTACTCCATAAGATTGAGCTGCAAGGGCTTGATGTGAAGCCTCAGATTCTAGTGGTATGCCACTGAGTGCTAACAAAGAACACAATAAAAGAACTAAGCTTAAAACGCAAAAGCCATCACATTTAAAGGCTCTGAACTTATGTTCTATGCACAGGTAACTCGTCTTATACCAGATGCCAAAGGAACCACATGCAACCAAGAACTGGAACCTGTCACACACACTAAGCACTCCAACATTCTCAGGGTCCCTTTCTATACAGAAAAGGGAATGCTTCGTCAATGGATCTCCCGTTTTGATATATACCCTTATTTAGAAAGATTTTGTCAGGCATGTAAACAATCATATCCTCCATTTTCCATATATCAGAGAACTGAGAACAATAAAGGAACGTAACATGAAACATGAAACATGTTACATTCTTGTGCTTATGCTTGTGTTTCTCTTTTTATTCATGTCTTTATCATCAACAGGATGCTACTGCTAAGATTCTTGATCTCATGGAAGACAAGCCTGACCTCATCATTGGAAATTACACTGATGGAAACTTGGTGTCATCCTTAATGGCTTCTAAACTTGGAGTGACTCAGGTTCATTCATTCATTCATTCTCTTTTAGCTTTTGTACAGTCTTTTGTTATCATCACTTTGAACTAAAACTTATATCCATAACAAATGAAGGCAACCATTGCTCATGCTTTGGAGATGACCAAATATGAGGACTCAGATGCCAAATGGAAGGTGTTTGATGATAAGTACCACTTCTCATGTCAGTTCTCAGCTGACATAATCGCAATGAATTCAGCTGATTTCATTATAACCAGCACATACCAAGAGATAGCCGGAAGGTACACCTTTTCTTTTGAGTGAAACCTTCTTTTATGGTAAGTTTTCACCCTGTGGTCAAAATTAGCATGAGGATAACATTTCACTTCTTTGTTTCATCAGCAAGCAGAAGCCAGGTCAATATGAAACACACACTGCATTCACCATGCCTGGACTTTGTCGTGCAGTCTCCGGCATCAATGTGTTTGATCCAAAGTTCAACATTGCTGCACCTGGAGCTGATCAATCTGTCTACTTCCCTTCCACAGAGAAGGACCAGCGGTTGACTTCATTTCATCCAGCTATTCAAGAACTACTTTACAGTAAGGATGACAGTGAAGAACACATGTGAGTTTCATTCTTTCCACTTTGTAGTGATTCAGATGTGTCATATTATTGCAATGGTCTGATTCAAACTAAAATATGATTTGACTCAGAGGGTTTTTGGAAGACATGAAGAAACCGATCATATTCTCCATGGCTAGGCTTGACAAAGTGAAGAACCTCAGTGGCCTAGTTGAGTGGTATGCAAGAAACAAGAGGCTCAGAAGCTTGGTGAACCTTGTGGTTGTTGGAGGATTCTTCGATCCAGCGAAATCCAAAGACAGAGAAGAAACTGAGGAAATCAAGAAGATTCATCTCTTGATGAAGGAGTACAATCTGAAGGGGCAATTCAGATGGATTGCAGCTCAAACTGACCGCTACCGCAATGGTGAGTTGTACCGGTGCATTGCAGATACAAAGGGAGCCTTTGTGCAACCAGCATTGTATGAGGCTTTTGGTCTAACAGTTATTGAGGCAATGAACTGTGGATTACCAACTTTTGCAACAAATCAAGGTGGACCTGCAGAAATTATTGTTGATGGGGTCTCAGGTTTTCACATTAATCCTTACAATGGAGAGGAGTCAAGTGATAAGATTGCTGACTTCTTTGAAAGGTGCAACACTGATTCTGAGCACTGGAACAGAATGTCAAAAGCTGGTCTTCAGCGCATCAATGAATGGTGATTCTTAACCAACAAATGTTTTGCTTTTTACAACATTCGCTGTTGGATTTGTTGACATAAGTCTTGTGTTTTCCTTGCAGCTATACATGGAAGATATATGCAAACAAGGTCTTGAACATGGGATCAATTTATGGCTTTTGGAGAAGGTTGAACAAGGAGCAGAAGTTGGCAAAGGAAAGATACATCCACATGTTCTATAATCTTCAATTCAGGAACTTGGTAAGTTTGCTGTAGGATATTTCTTTCTCTGTCACAAATTCAAGATCAATACTTCATACTTTCTAATTTCTATAGGTACAAGACAAAGCAGTCAAAAGTTCAAGATAATATGAACATAACTTTTAACAACAAACTTCATTATTATTTTAATACATCCTGAGCTTTTTGATTGGTTGTAGTTGTTGTACTTCAAATTCAACAGTTACTGACACATTATGGAAAACTTTTTATTGTATTGCAGGCAAAGAAAGTACCTATTCCTAGTGAGACACCCCAATATCCTAATCAAATGCCAAAGTCTTCTGCTCCATCTCCAGCCAGAAGACCAGCAGCAAAATCCAGGCCTCAAAGAGTTGATGGACATGGCATAGTTGGAGCTCCTCTAAGCCTATTAACAGCAGCAGTTCCACCAAAAGTTAAAGATCACCCAACTACACAGTAAGTCATTTAATGCTTGATGTAACCAGACCTCAAGTGTCAAATTCATGGGTTTTTCTTATATTTTTCTTCGGGGCGACCTTTATTTAAACCGTTGATTTCTGAGCTCAATCACATGAGGCATTAATACCACTCTCAACTCAAAATCTTAAGACAATGGATTTATGAGTCTTCATTCTTATATAGTGATCTACTTTCTCATTTCTAGTCAATGTAAGATTTAGACTCACACTTAGATTTCTAACCTATTTAATCCCGTTTAGAACACAAATCAAACAAAAACACCAGCAACATGAATGAATATCGAGTTTATTAGATCTCTGCAGCGCCAATGCAAATGTTTTTTCACATTGTCATTCACAAAAAGTCGTTTCTGGTATGACTTTTAAGATATTTATCATAAAAACCAACAAGTTTATCAGATTAGTCTGTCCGTGCAAGAACAACAGAATAACAGTATTATGAATATTTGCATGAGGTTTTGGTAAATGGTGGCAAGTGAGTGATTATATTGTTTGATTTGAACGAAAAAGAAATTTGTGTAACAGCCTTGAGAACTTTCCATTTGCATTGCAGTGGTGAAGGTGTGAGAGAAGGAAGAGGTATTTCTGAACAAGATGGTGGTGGTGTCTTTGGATTACGTTGGTTGATCTGCATAGTTGCTTTTGCATACGCCATTCATTACTTCTTAAACAATTTGGATCATCTTTTGTTCAAAAGGGAGCAATGATGAAATCAAGGAATCACACTCAAATGTTGATGATGTGATTTTAATTTTAACTCATTTCTATGTTTTTACTTTTAACCTTTCTATTTCAATCTTGTTAAATAATTTATGTGCCAAATAAAGTGTAATTTCAAGGATGTTGAAATTAGTGGCACTTTAAAACTTTACAAATTCTATTTTACATGAATTATCCATCATGTTATAGTATACCTCGTCTTCTCTCTTGTTCAAAGCATAGAGATTATCAGATTCCCTTAAAGATTTAAAAAATTCATGATTATTCTTAAAAATATACACTTGGCTATGATTAACTGAATATAATATTTTTCTGTTTTGTGGGGCTATTTAAATATGAAAAATTATGCAATTTAAGTATGAAAAAGTATGATATCTTTGCTTACACAATAATAGTAAAACCATCTCAATAATAATAAAAAAAAATAGAAGGACTGGGCAGCTATACTGTTATTGACTCAATGATTTTAATAATGCATTTTGTTTTTGCATGTTAGGTCAATAATTTTCAATACTAAAAATTTTCCTATTACATTAAAATTTTCTTGTAAATTTGTTAAAAGAATTCATAGAAAAATATTTTTTTTCTTTTGTATTTTTTCTAAAAATTTTAATTAGTATGTAATTTTTTCGTGAATAATTATTTTTTACAAAAATATAAAATTCGTAAGTATTTTCTACCACATTTGTTATGAAAAATGTTTTATACAAAATATTTTACAAAAAAATTGATAACAATTTCCTATATTTTTTTTCATAACAAAATTTATAAGTATTTCTTAAAAAAATTCAAAATAAAATTGACAGAAAATATAAGTTTTTTCGATAGTGTTTTCCTGTGAATTTGAAAAATAGTGATAACAAAATTAATGGATTTAAAATTTTTGTTTCAGTTTTATAAAGAGGTGTCGTGTTTTTATTTAATACAAGATATTGTGCTTGAGAACAAGATCTTAAGTAAACAGATAATTTTCTATAATACCTTTTTAATTTCTTCTAAGAATTATTTGTTTTGGGTATTGGGCTCCCTTTCTATATGGAGAAAAGGCCCAAAACTTGAGAAACTCATATCTCACTTGTAACAGTGATTTGTAGAGGTTTTCCTCTCTTGTTCTTCTCTATTTTTTGAAAGTTTTGTTGTTTTGTTATTTGGTTAGATGTTGGCACTAATTTGTGCTATTGATTGAGACTCTTCTGTACTCTTGTTGATCATAGTGACACTATTTCTTTGGTTTGGACGACTCATCGTTTTTACCCTTGATTTGAGGGTTTCCACATTAAAAATTTTGGTGTCTTTATTTGTGCTTTTAGTGATTTGTAATTACTGCTCTTTGATTATTGCTCCTTATAGATTCTTGCAAGTCAGGAGAAATTATATCCGCTGCATTCTCTGGTATATTGTTTGTGTTATTGTTTTCCCATAAGTTTGAGATTACTTCTGGTTGTAATTTTCAAATGTTTCAAAAAGGTTAACCAACTTTAGATTTTACAATTAATTTTATATTTTTCATGTCTACTTTAATTTAAACTGATTTCAAAAATTTCATAATTATGTCAAAATTAATTTTACTATTGTGTTAAAACTTGATCTTAAAACACGTGCTTGTTCTTATTGAAAGATTCAAAGTAATTGAGTTTAAAAGATTTAGTTTAAAGTAAAATGTTTTTCTAAATGATAAATAAATTTAAAATGATTTATTCTTTATTCTTATAAAGCTTATATTTAAGAAATCTAAATATTCTTTATATTTCTTTTTAAGCTTCGATGTTGTTGATTGTCTATTATTTTTAAAATCATATCTCATGTTTTAGGAGCCAATAAAGAAGAAATCAAGATGGACCAACTAAATTTTGATTAAGCTAAGTTTTTAGTTTCTTTAAAATTGATTATATTTATTTTCTTCTTTTTTAGTGTACGAGAGTTTTGTGCTCAATTTACCTAAATCAACCGAAAAAAATAGTTTTGTGTTGATCTTAACAAGTAAGTGTGTTAATTTTATAGGTTGAAGTTTTGGAGATTTCCTTTGATAATAAGTTGGGAAGCTTTTAGAAACTGAAAGTTTATTTTTTATTTTTTTAAATAAAAAGTGAAGGGGAGAGTTAATTGAATGTAATAATATTTGATTGTAATATTGATAATTATAGATAAATAAAAATATGATTTGGCAATATTGAGATTGATTTGAATTAGTTGGATATTAAGTTCTTGAATGTAATTTTGGATTTAGTTAGTTAAATTGAAATCAAATAATTGTTTAGATTATGTTACGTGATTAATTAGTGTAAAAATGCATTAAAAACCGGGTAGAAAGTATACAATTAGTTTTATATACTTGGAAATGTTTTTTCTTTTATGAAAAATTTAATTTTCCAAAAATACCTTTTGAGAGCAAAATTATCTCACAAAACACATTCAAGTATAGTGACATTTATTACATATTTAGAACACCCTCTTTCAAATCCAACTAGCTATTTATTAATAGAGTTTTAAACTTAAATCATAAAGCTCTTCAATCAAATCATTAGTTTAAACAATAGAAATGTCAAAAATGTTTTTTTTTTAATATTCTAAAAAGTTGGCTAAAATTTTCTTTTAAAAAAGTTGATATCCAAAAGTAAGTTACTCTTTTTGAAGACATAAAGTAATTCATATTAAATTATAGAGAAATTAATAATTGTTTTTATTCTTCTATATAATTTTTAATTTTTTTTAAATTCCTTATTTGGAGACACGTGTTAGTATGAGTTTTATAGATTCTCTATAGAACAATTTTATATATAAAGTGGGCGATATTCAATATATGAATTTGAGTATTTATTTATTTATTAATTAGGATTAAATATGTTTTTGTTTTTCAATTTTCGGTAGAAATTGAAATTAGTCATCTTCAAAACTTTGACCCAATTTAGTTTTCTTAATTTTAGAATTGCGTGAGTTTAGTTCTCTCAAACAAATTTGTTAAGTTTATTTAACGTTTGAGATGCTTACATCGTTTGACATATTTTTACTTTAATATTAGCTAAGAAACTATCATGAGACACATCTGACACGTTAAATAAACTTAACAAAATCTAGTTAAAGGGACTAAATTCATACTTTTTTTGAAATTGAGAGACTAAATTGAGCCAAAGTTTTGAAAATGAACTAATTTCAATTTTCACTAAAATTGAAGGTCCAAAAACATATCTAACCCTATTTATTATTATAAGGTTAAGTTGTGATTACTGGTTATAGAACGGTGAGTTTTAATTGTATATACAAGTATTTAATATTAAAACATAGTAATTTAATTTTTATTATGGTTTTTCAAAGTTGACCAAAAATTTTAATTACTTAAAAATATGAATGCAAGACGTAATGCTAACTCTTTCTCCCTAGACCTTTTATTACCTTGTGGGTCAAACGAGTAAATTGTGTGCATCCCCTTTTGTAGATTAATTCTTAACTACGTTTTCATCACAACCACTCAACACTAATAAATTTATTTTTTTTGCAGATAATTTCATATCCAAAGCCAATGTGATGTGATAAATAATTAATAACTTAAACTTCAACACAATATAATTATTAAATTTTCCAATAGTGTGATTTGCAAGGTCTTTGTCTAGCTGTAAGAAAATTATAATTTATTGATTAATATTTTTTAAACTTACTCGTCAAAACCAATGCAGATCCAAGTAGAATATGCATTTTGGATATAAATAAAGGGACTGTGATTAAGCTTGGTCATATATTTTAATCCAATTTGTGTTGAATTTTTGTGTTTTTAAACATGTTGACCAAAGTTTGATTCTTAATTGTTTGCACTAGAAGAAACTTTATCTATTAAGTAATATATTTCGCCGATTTACACTTGTGAAAACTTTTGTCCATAACTATTTATTAAATTAAATCCTGGAAGAATATATTCTCACGGTCATTATTGATTTTATAATTATATATGACATTAAAATTAATGAAAGAAAAATTAATAATTTGTAATATTAGTTATAAAGATAAAATATCACTTACAGTAAGATAATATCCTTTATTTACAATTGTAGACATATATAAATAAATAAAAAAGTTCTTTGACACTATTTGATAATTTTTATAACGATAAAGTAGTCTTAAGAAAAATTATCTTTTATATTTATAGAAAAAAAGAAGGTAAATAATATTAAAAAATAATAAAAAATGTGATGTGAAAATATTATACAAATATAGTTTTATGAGTTGATAATGACTCTAAATTTAGTTGGATGAAAAAGAAAGTGTGTATATTATTACTTGTCTCATTCAAAGAACTAACAAAGTAATATAGATTGGTCCATATTTGCCGTGTGAGGCCAAAATTTATAAACTGTCCTTTTCTATTTTTATTATTATTTATTATCTATGGATTATTTTTTATATACAGGCATTTTGTTTTTTTTCAGTGTATCATGTAATACACCTAGCAATAGGATTCTAACTTTTTTTGTTTCCAACTAAATGTACCATTATGCCACATTATTCTTATTATGATCAAATGTCACTTAAACATTCTATTTTTAGTTCACTTTCTTGCTTCAAAATCTTGTACATAAGAGTCATTTTATATCCAGAATTAATAGTTAACAGGCCGTGTAATTTAGGTTTTTCGTTTTTAAGTAATTATATGGATAATTTACTCTTTATATATTAGCTTAAAAAAATTTGAATGACAAAAAATATTAATTAAACAACCATCTCCACTAAACTTTCAAAAATTAATCCATTAAAATTTTATGTGTAGGTTTAAATTTCATGTTAAATTATATTAAATAAACGAGTGATCGATCATTGAGAGAGAATTATTAAAAAAACATAACAAACAATGAAACATAATCTGGATTCATAAATAAACATCATACCATTTTCAATCTAAAATCTTAAAAAAATTAAACTTATTGAATTTCTTTTATATAATTTCTATTTTTTATTTACTTAGAATTCTCAATAACAGATAATATATAAAAGAATAATTTTACTCTCTTAAAATTTTAAGTTAAAAATAATATTTCAATATCTAACATAATTTGCTCATAACTCATATTAAATCTCTCTTGACACTTTTTCTTGTAAGAACGTAATAAAATTTCTATTAAAAGAAGAGTTTTATTAATATATGATGGCCTTGTTTGTTTTTTTCATGAAAGGTACATGTTTTCTTAAATCTTCCATGTATGCTTACTTCATAGATTTGAATGATGAGGCATTATATTTGATCCGTGTAAAAGAGAAAGAGATGAAGAGAGTAGTAGAAGATTCAACTATGGAACTTTGGACAACAAAACACAATAGAAGAAGAATCTAAAATAAAAACTCGTGGTCCTACCCAATGAGTTGTCCACAAAATAATAATACTTTTGAAATAAATGTATCTATGAAAGTATCTCATTTAATATTTAATAATAAATAATTATGTGCACAAAAAATAATCACCCATGGCAGAATATTCAACCTTAACAAGCTGCCTTGAATGCACTGTATCAAGTTAGTATTATTCTTTTTGTTATTTATAATTTTTACCCAACATCAAATCTTTAATTAATTAATTTACACTACTACAATTTTTCATATTACATTAGATTTTTCTTGCAAATTTGTCAAAAAAAATTATAAGAAAAGACTTTTTCTTGTTATTTTTTCTAAGAATTTTAATTGGCAGGTAATTCCTTCATGGGAACAAAATTATAAAATTCACAAATATTTTCTATAAAATTTCTTGCGAAAAGTGTTTTGTACAAAATATTTTACAACAAAATTGGCAGTAATTTCCTGTAAATTTCTTTTTAGAACAAAGTGATAAGAAATATGAATTTTTTTAGTAATGATATAAAATATAAAATATTATAAAATTTATTGAAATTTTAAAAAATTGTCAGTTTCTTAAAGAAATGTTAAATGACACTTAGAAAATATTAAATAACACCTACAGAAAACGGGAGAAGTAATTGATAAAAATATGACTCATCATCATTCAGTATGATTATTTTTCCTACAATCACGTTTATGTATATATAAAACTTGAATTTGTGTAACTATGTTAGATATTTATGAAAATATATTTTTTGTCTATGGTAATTTTAATCTCCACAAAATTGTAAATTCGTTTGAAAAATATCAAATGAAAATGACTCATAATCATAAAAATACAGTTAAAGGTTCCTATAATCTTAGATGTGAAGAATAAAAATACGATGTACGTTTGATATATGTATATATTATCATATTGTGCTAATTGTTTAAATGATCACATCACTTTGGTATGATGATATTTAGTATCAAAATAAATGATTTTATAGATAGTAATGATATATATATATATATATATATATATATATATATATATATATATATATATAAAATACCGATCAATGTGGTTAGTATGTATATTTTGTTGTTATATATTATTATATATTTTTTTGTTAAATACATTTGACAGTTATACTATATTTAAAGATAAAAATGTTTAAAAAATGTATAAACCCAAAAAATTATCTCCTATATATTATTGTTATAGATAAAAACTTAACTAATGTTTTCAATATACCAAATAAAACGTTCAATGCGTTTGAATCACTTATTACTTCTAAGTTTCAATTCAGGATGCTGATCATATATTTTCCAATTAATTAAGTTTTCAAATTCATAACATGGTCTCTCAATTTTTCTAATATGTTTTAATTTCCAACTTAATTTACTCTTCACCAAATATTATGTTACTATATTTGGTGTTCTTTTAATTACATAATTTTTTTTTCTTCAAAACACGTCTTATACCAATATTTGAATTATTTATACCGTTTGATATGATATGTTCCTCCTACACTATCTACCGAGAAAAACATTTGACTTGTTAAAAATATTTAACGTAATTGAGTTAAAATGATTAAATTCATTCTTTTGAAAGTTTAGTGATTAAAATATATCAATGTTTTGAATAAAGACGAATTGCAGTTTATTGTCAAAGTTCAAAGATCAAAAACATAGTTAATCATGCAAAAAAAATTTATATAATATTTTTCTTAATTTTTTAATAGTTATTAATATTAAATTTGTATTAAGTTTAATACATTTGAGAGGACGTTGACTAGTAGATTAAGATATATTGATCGAAATCACTTAAATAAATTCTTAAATTTTCATAGTTGATTCTATATATTTTCTTCTTAATATTATTGTTTGTTACAATATATATTTGGTTATGTTTGTAAAATTTGTGGTAAATGTCTACGTTACTTAATTTGACAAATGATTTTGACACTTAAACATCCAATTCTATATTTTTAAGTAAATCAAATCCCTTTTAACTTACAATTACAACATGAGGTACTATGAAATAGAAAAATTAGAAATTAATCAATCTTTGATAATTTGCGACAATTTTTCAAGAAATTAAAGGATGACATAATTAAGTCCCAAAATCTACTATTGAGCACTATAGAGGTGATGTGGAAGGATATGAAATGTGACTTTTGCAGTTGAGTTACAAGAAAATGACGTTGAACACTAAAGACAGTTAAGAGAAAAAATTAAAGACAGTGCACAACTTAAGCACCAAGAAAATGACGTTGGGCACTTAAGGCAGCAAAGAAAGAAGAAAATCTTGCATAAAAGGTAACTTTTATGGCTGAGCGTCCAAAGCTCCACTAAAAATTTCTATAAATAAAAACCTCATCTCTTGATTTTAGGCATTGAGTGGAGAAGTATATGAATAGTAATAGATTATGAATACAATAATGCGAAAATAGAGAGAGATGCTTTTATTGTATATGTCTAGATGTTGCTGGAATTGAATTGTAATATTCAATAAGTAACTGAACTCTCTCATGGTTGAATGTAATCAATTCTAATTCTTTGTACTTCAACTTCTTGAGTATTTATCTATACTTTCATTCAAATGGTTGTGATTTGATTTATGCTTATTGCTTAGATGAATTAGCTACTCATTGTAATTCATTCGTTTGGATTGAATTGAAAGATTAGTCTTAAATTGTCCAATCAAATCATCTCATTCTTGTTAGAGGTTTGTACATGCTCTAAAGCTTGGGCTGGATATAAAGACCTACACTTAAAGCAATAATTCATTTAACCAAGAATGAAGAAATCACACGGGGTCTAAAATTCTTAGGTTCTAAGATGTAAGAATGAGTCTAGATCTACCTTAAAGTACTTCTAAGGACATTGAGTGAATTACATCTAAATATACATGATTAATAGCAGTGCAATATAAGAAGAGATGAAATCCAATCAAGGTCTCAATTCCGTTCAATCTATATATTTATATGTACTTTTTTTTTAATCAAAATCCAAAAACCCAAAAATCAACCATCAGTGTATTTACTAAATTTCTATGGATACAATAACTCTCATTCGACTTTATTACAACTATCTAGATGCATTTGTCAATAAATCACACAACTAAATAACTCTTTTACAACTTGATACTGTTGTAATATACTTCTGCACTAGTATTGGGGCTTAAACTCAATGGACACAAAAATCTCAATTAAAGTTTTCTCCATCAAATGTTTGACGTTGCCAGAAATTTAGTTCAAATATTTGGTAGTGCTAACTAATAATGTTTTTTTTTTTAAGTAGAGACATTTATATGTAATATTTTATGTATATATCAAAGTTAAATTTTATCTTAGTTTAACAATTACAACTTGTTTTTTTTTTCTCATATTTTGTTTTGTAACAAAAGCACGGATTGCATTTTGTGCTGGCTTGGTGTGATTAATGTTTTTGTTTACTAACAAGCGTTGGCAGAATTTCGGCATTATGGGTTTATTATATTTTGGCATGTGCAGGTTATTTTTTTTTTCTTAAACGTCTTTGGTTTTATAATTATATAATAATAATCATAGTCTTTGTTTTTTTTTTTTAATTAGTCAGTCGATACCTACTTTTATTTATATGTATCACTTTGGTAGCCACTTGTATGAAGGTGTCAATCGAATTCCAATTTTTGAAAAACTGTTTCAATGTCACTTTTAGAAAAAAGAAATGATTAATGCCGTTAACTTTATTCCTGACTTTTATCACTAAATTTTAATATAAATATCAATATTTAATTTGGTAAGTCATTTTAAATATTAATATCATTAATGATGTTAATAACTTTTTCTGACACTACTAAAAATACTTATATTACATGAAAATTTTCTTGCAAATTTGTTAAAAAACTTTGCAAGAAAAGACTTTTTCCTACTATTTTTTCTAAGGATCTAAATTAGCAGGTAATTCCTTCGTAAATAATTATTTTTTATAAAATTATAAAATTCGTAAGTATTTCGTATAAAATTTGTTGCAAAAAGTGTTTTATACAAAATATTTTGAAAAAAAATTGGCAGCAATTTCCTACAATTTTTTTCCCATAACAATAAATATTTCCTAAAAAAAAAATTCAAAACAAAATTGGTAGGAAATATGAGTTTTTTTAGTAGTGTGAAAAGGACCTAATTGAGACATTCTCTCAAAAGTTGAGACTCGATTGACACATTTTTAGAAGGAATATCCAACTGATACACCTGAATGAAATATATACCATCCGACTAATTAAACTTTATTTTTTTTATATATTATAAGAAATGGAAAATTCATAGCGGTTTTTTTGTTTTATAAATATTAAATATAATTTGTTGGAAGGTTGATATATAATTACATATAACTTATAAAATAAATATATTGTTGTAAGTTTTGTATGTAATGGAATATTATATTATTTTAAATAGCATGTATTTTATGTTATTATGTTTATATATTATATAATTGGGAAGTTAGTGAAAATAATGTTTGATATTTTTTTTAATTGAAGATTATGAATATTCAAAATAAATAACTAAATAGTTTGAACGTGAGAGAATTTTATTGTTAAATATGTAGTGATTGAATGAGATGGTGTTTGTAGTATTTGAGGGATTGGAAATGATGGAAAGGTGTGTGGCTTAACAAAACCTCAGGACTCCAATCCTAAGTCTTTTAGGAAGTAAACTCTATTCTTGTGAGTAGGAAAAGTTTTAGATCGGTAACAACGAATAACTGGTAAATTTTGCGTCACTGGTAGCTACTTTTTATTTTTTATTTTTTTATAATTGATTTATTTGATGAATTCATTTTTAAACTTTGAGTTTGATAAAAATTTTGAAATCTCTGTTCGTAAAAGAATTTTGATTATAATTAAGTGAATTGAGGTTAATACTATTTTAGAGGGATGTTACATACATGTATCATAGCTATTATATTAAGTATAATATTATATTGGAAAAATGAGATATTATAGTTTGACTATAAATTAATACAATAAGTAGTAAAAGATTGAAAAAATATTCTCACATCAAGCCTTTTTAATAGGTGTAAGGAATCACCTTTACATAAGAAGTCGTGACTGATTTTTATCTTAGATATTTTGAATGGTTTAAGTTTTAGTTTTTGACATAACTTACCTAATACATGTATTTAGAAAGATATTTTATTATACCATATAACCTTGATATCATAATGATATAATTAAAAGTTTCCTATTATCAATAATGACTCATTAGTCATTATAAATTTAAAAATGTGAAATAATATGATAAGTTTATTTACCATTTAACTCATATGCGTATTGCATCAAGAGTGTGACGCACTTAGAAGTTTTTTCTTTCTTCTCGATGTTTAAAAGTTATATATATAACAAAATTTTGAAAGCCCAAAATATCTTTTAGGAAAACACACACACATCACAGACATAATATATATAATTTTAATTCTTTTTATTTGTACACTGAAAACTAAAATATTAAAAATAAGGTTTTCATAAGTAAATATTAGCAGTTAATTTCTAAGTTTTTATTAGCGCGTTTTTCGATAAGATGTAATAAAGGAATTAATTGAACCTAATTAAACCTATTATAATAACATTGATGATAAATTTTGGATTTTTGTATTTCAATTCTTAGTAAAATTAGAATTATTATATCTTACACTGAATCAATCTAATCTCTTCTCGTTATAAATATTTAAATTTATTTTTTTTAATTAATTTTTATTAAATTTAGTTGACATTTCAAATACATTTTATTATAGTATATTAGTTTATTTTTAGTAAAAATTAAAATTAGTATATCTTATCTTAAACCAATCTAATTTCTTATCGTTACAAATACGTGAAGTTAGTTTTTTTAATTATTTTTTATTAAGTTTATTTGACGTTTCAAATATATTTTATCATAATAAGTTAGTTTATTTACATCATTTAACATATGTTTACTTCAATATTAGTGGAGCAACATATTTGAAACGTCAACTAAATTTAATAAAATTTAGTTAAAAAAGACTAAATTTACACATTTAAATAAATAAAAAGTTAAATTGGTTCAAATTTCACTAAAAATCGAAGGAGCAAATACATATTTAATCTAATTTTGAATTAAATACATATTTAATCCAAAAAATTTTAAATGTTTTATAGTTTTAAACAAGTTTCCATCATTCATTATTTAATTTAATTCGATAAATAAAGAACATATGAATACGTATCCTTGAGATACAACTTGAAGAGTCTCACTCCTCCCCCTCCAATGTCTCTCTCTTGTCGCACCCTTCATCCATAGACACTTAATATATTACCTTCTCCTCTAACACACCACCATCTCCACCCCTTACAATCATCATGTGACTTCCTAAACTGTCGCAAAAACATCTTAGGAAAATCCAAATTCCTTAACTTTTGTAAATACATAAATACAAACATGTTGGTGTTTTGCGGGTGAAGAACACAGCTAGGTTGTTCAAAGGCACACCACAGTGTGTGCTGTGTATATATAACAGTCTCTCTGTGCAGAAAAAGAAGTCAAAGAGACTAACTTTGGCACCCCAATTGAGCTCTTGCAGCAATGAAGGTCAACTCCCCCGGCGCCGCCGTGGAAAAGGCCGCCGGCGATGGCATCAAGGCGTGGAATTCCGGCGGGAGCCACCTTTTGGCCAGAAGGGTCATCCAATTCACCATGTTCCTTGTTGGGTTTGCTGTGTTGTGGATGTTTCTCTATACCTCTGCTTCTCCCTTCGGATTCCCTACCTTCTCACATTACTTCATTGATGACTCACCAAAAGTTAGTCTCTTTCTCTCTCTATATCTCCATCCCCTTCTCTCTCTATATTTTTGTGTGTCAACTTGTGTTATGCAATTGGGGTTATTGGTGGTGGTGAAGGGAGGAGAATGAAAAAAAGTGAATTTTGGGAGTTTTTTTTTTTTTTTTTTTTTTTTTTTTTTTTTTTTTGTTTTTATAAACT
>Ga0214542_1000217_pt1 | contig 92505 bp, 46 predicted proteins | sample CNSS1metaG_FD_160096 | JGI IMG/M metagenome (GOLD analysis project Ga0214542, IMG submission 160096) | Root nodule microbial communities from cowpea collected in UCLA plant growth center, Los Angeles, California, USA - CNSS1 | ecosystem: Host-associated > Plants > Roots > Nodule | place: USA... | reverse complement strand
GTGTAAATATATTATTTATTTATATATATTTTTTAGATTATTTAATAAATTATAAATAGTTTAGTAATTTAAGCGGGGACGGGTATTTGGGCGGGTATATATATATCCCCATCCCCATCCTCATCCCCAGTTGAAAATTTCGGGTATTACTCATACCCATACCCATACCCAGTCAAAGCGGGGATTCCCCGTCAAAACGGGGACGGGTTCGGGTGATACCCACGGGCACGGATTTATTTGCCATCTCTAATTAGAATACTGAATATAAACTCTGATGATGAAAGACCTTGTAAGAGGTGACAATAATGTTAGGTTAATAGACCATTACTTCAAGATTAAAATGCTTTTGATATGTTTGCACAAATTTATAATGTAATATTTATTTTTGTACACATTATTACATTTATTTCTCTTCATATTTGGAGTACTTCTATGTCAAATTGGTTTTATGTATTTAAATGTTATAATATCTATTTAAAGTAATATAACTATAACATAATTCATTTAGAATAAAATTAATTAATTTAAATTATACTATTTTGAAGGAATAACATAATTCATAATTCATTTTTACTTTTACTAACACTTTATAATGAATTTTAATTTTAATTCTACTCTCGTTTTAACTTCAATTTATATTTATAGAAAAGTATTTTTTTTACATTATTACATATATTGATTGCACAAATGTAGATAATATATAATTAAAATGTTTTTTAAAATCCAATCTAATTTCATTGACGCTTTAGTCTTTTATTAGTATATTATTTTTTTATTTTATTTTATTACATTAATGAAATTATTTTCAAATTTTTCATTTTTTTCTTAATTTTTTCTTCTCTTTAGTTTTTTTTTATTCCTTTCAACTTTCTTCTTTTTTTCCTTTTTAAATCCAAACATAACCTTAAGATTAACATTTTCTCCTTCAATCTTTTGTAAAACTTTTCATTCTTTACATTTCTAAAATAATTAAATTTGATCTATGCATCATACTTAATGCACAACTCTATAATAGATGCAAATGGTAAGTTTCATGCATATTAAATTTGTGAGATTTCAATTCTCAATGAAATAAAATATCTAGGACCAAACATTCCCACAATAACTTACCCAACCTAACCCAAAAACATACATTAATGTTTTTCCTATTCAATCACTCAAATTCAAGTTTATTCATGTCCATTTCCACTAATTTATTTAGGAAAAAACACACCATTTAAAATGCACAAAACATGAACCTTACTCTAATTAATAATTTTTTATTAATAATGACTAATATAATAAAAATCAATTTACCACATTTTTTTATTTACATAAATAAAATCAACTGTGTGAGATTGGGGTTTTAATACTTTTATTTTTGACTTGTAGGTGTGGAAGGGAAAGAGAGCAGAGAGACAGAACAGTGAGAGTTTGTGAGGAAGAAGAGTGAAAACTGAGATGGAGACTCCTCCTCAGCAAGGTGTGGTGAAGAAGAAGGAGACAAGGGGTCGAAAACCTAAGCCAAAGGACGACAAGAAAGATGAACACTCCAAGACAAAGGAAGGGAGAAAGACACAACAATATCAGCAACAACAGCAGCAGCAACAACCTTCGGTGGATGAGAAATACACGCAATGGAAGTCCCTTGTCCCTGTCCTCTATGACTGGCTTGCTAACCATAATCTCGTTTGGCCCTCTCTCTCTTGCCGGTAACCCACTCTAGGGTTTTCACTTTTCTCCTTTCTTAATCTTCAAAATCTAATTTTTTTCTTAATGCTAATTTTGGGTTTTCAGGTGGGGTCCTCAGCTCGAACAAGCCACTTATAAGAATCGTCAGCGGCTCTATCTTTCGGAGCAGGCAAACTCTTATTTTATAAATTAAAAAATTAACCCTTTTTTATTTGTTGAGGAGTAATGTGAGTTGGTTTTGTTGTGTGCTTAGTCTGTGTTAGTGTAATGGGTGTGTTAAATTTAGTGGCTGGTTGCTATATAGGGGAGAAAGATTTTTTTTTTTGTTGTGAAAAATTAATTTTTGTTTTTGGTTTTTGTTGGTAGACTGATGGCAGTGTGCCAAATACTCTGGTAATAGCGAATTGCGAGGTTGTGAAGCCTAGGGTTGCGGCTGCAGAGCACATTTCACAGGTGAATTTTTGTTTTATGATGGTGAATGTCATGTTTCTTCTCCGAGCTTTTAAGTCTGATTTGTGACTGTGTTAAGGGTGTTGTGTCTTTATGATTGCCATTGGGACCACTTTTGTCCACAATTTTAAGGACTACTGCTGCATGATAACAATTGCTTAAAGCCTTGTTCATGTTTTAATGATTACTTTGGTGTTTGAAATTTGATTAAGCTGATAGAAATGCTTGTCTATCCCTTTTAGTTTAATGAAGAGGCACGGTCCCCCTTTGTGAAGAAGTTCAAGACCATCATACATCCTGGCGAGGTATACTCATTGTTTACATTGATGGGCTGGTTAAAGATTGGATGTGTTTTACATTGATGGGCGGGTTAAAGATTGGATACGATTGAAACACGTGTGAACAATGAAGAAGGGATAACAATTGTTCCCTAATCTGCCTTGGCTTTTTACTTTATGTTTATTTAATGCTACCCATCATCAATGGTATATGTATTTTGGTTTGAATTTCATCTTTTTGATGATCACAGTATGTGTGATCTGATATGGCTTTATTTTGTAGGTGAACAGAATTAGGGAATTACCACAAAATTCCAAGATAGTGGCAACACATACAGATAGCCCTGATGTAAGAAATTTACTTTACAGTTTACATTTTGCTTTGATTTTTCTGGTTTCTTATATATAATCTTTCAATATCAGGTCCTTGTTTGGGATGTTGAGAATCAACCTAACCGTCATGCTGTCCTTGGAGCTACAAACTCTCGGCCTGATTTGGTATGGCTGGGCTTTTAATATTTTGCTTATAAATACTTCCTACTAAAAAAGTTTAATCTTTTTTTGGAATGCAAGAAAAAATGAAGCAGATAAATACTTCTATCTATTTATTTCGTAAGAAACATGACCTTGCTTATTTATGTGTAGCATCTTTTGATGTGAGTCTGATTGTGCTGCAGTTTCATTTGATTGCTGCATTGATTAACTTTTTTTTAGTTATGTTAGGATATGACTTCATTGAACAGAAAATAGGGGTAACATTATTGAGGCTAGGACAGGCCCTGGGTGCAGAGATTTGTATTCCACAAATATGATCTGACATGTCTCTGATGCTTCGGTTCTTTAAAATTCTTGGGACATGGTACTTTTGTGGCTATATTTGAATATAAGAGTGTGTTATTGTTGGGGCTAGAGCAGGTCATAGGTGTGAAGGATTATGATGCAAAGACATGATCTGATATGTGCATTTGATGTGGATATTCTTGAAAAAAAGTGAGATGGAACTGCATATATAGATATTCATAAATAGCTTGTAGAACACTATAATTATATAATTGCAATCCATAAAGTCTAAATTAAAATTTATATAATATTTTGCTTTTATGAAAATACAATAAAAAACTAATCAATTCAGGATGTCATGGTCTGTGTGCCCATGCTTATGTGTCTCACTGGTGCTGACATTTACGGGTTTGTTGCCTTGTAATAGGCTGAGAGGAATCAATTCAGTTTCCTCTTAATAAAAGTGACTTGAATATCGATGACATCCCCATTTAGTGGTGTGAGATATATGTATCCACTATCCCATACCTATATTTGATGCGAAGACCTTAGAGAATGCATCATGCATCCATGCTTCTTAGGTAAAAGCATGGAAATTCAAATAAGTAAGACCAAATTTGGCTCTCCACTTTGAAGTATGTGGCTACTATTAATTCCCTTGAATTATCTATTATACAAGAAACTCCTAATGCATCATTATTGTTATTTCTATGTTTGTTATTTGGCATGGTTGCTGCTTCCTGATATATTTTCGTATAATTTTGCTTGCAGATATTGACTGGACACCAAGACAATGCAGAATTTGCTCTTGCTATGTGCCCAACTGAGCCCTATGTTCTTTCAGGAGGTTAACTATCAAAGAATTAGGTTATTGAATTCCTGCTTATGTCTTGATGTAGTAATTCGATATCTGAAAGGAAAAACTTACACTTGCAGGAAAGGACAAAACGGTGGTATTGTGGAGTATTGAGGACCATATAACATCTGCTGCCACAGGTGGATCAATTATCAAGCCAAACTCTAAATCTGGGGAAACCAATGATAAAACTGCTGAAAGCCCTTCTGTCGGGCCACGAGGTATCTACTGTGGCCATGAGGATACTGTTGAAGATGTGACTTTCTGTCCATCTAGGTAACTTGCCTACTTTATACTCCGTAACTTCTGCTGTGCTTCACGATAAATGGCTACTCTCATTTTACTGTTCACTTTGTGAAATTTAGTCATTATTTGGTTATTGGTTGAGAGAAAATGGAACGAGAGATATTTACAGGTTGAGAAAATAAAGGAATTATACCATTTTCTCTTCCAAACAATAAAGAGAACAATGCCTTTTCTCTTTATTTCCTTTCCTTCCATTTTCTTTTTGTACACTTTCTCCCTGCAGCCAAACAAAGCATTAGGGTGAAGTCTAGAGTGTGTGTCCTCTGTTTTTCCTCATCAACTCCTTATCATTCATTATTTACTAATGTATAGCTATACCTTTTTTTATTTTATTTTGAGGGTGTGGGGGATTGTTCTATATTTTCATTTTTAAATTTCTGTTTGAGGGATCTAGTGTATTTGTACTTATAGTAGCAGCATAAACTAAATACCATATTTGATTAATAACCTTATTCTCCTGACATCATTGTGATCATGCTGAAGTGCACAGGAGTTCTGTAGTGTTGGAGATGATTCTTGTCTCATCTTATGGGATGCACGTGTTGGGTCTAGCCCTGTGGTTAAGGTATTGCTTTATACTCCAATCATTTATTTAAATTTGTTTTCATTTATTATTATTATTATTATTGTTATTATTTTATCTAAGTACGTGTTTTATTGCAGATTTAAATTTTTTGTGAAAAAAACATGTTTTTTTCTTTTAGATTTTAGTTTACTCCAAACATATTGGATTAGGAGTATGCAATAATAACATTGAGGTTTTATCATCTTGGAAAACATGCATCTCTATTTCAAAATATTAATGTTCATAAAGTAACCCTTATACACACCGTATCTTTGTTTTTTTTTACACTATTTTAAAATATTCATATCCACAAGAACCCTTGTTCACAATATCTTTTGTAAGGTATCGTTCTTTACATTTCTTTTTTGTTTTTTTTTTAAATTGTTTTTCCTCTACCATGAATTTGGTAACAGGTTGAAAAAGCTCATAATGCTGATCTTCACTGTGTTGATTGGAATCCACATGATGATAATCTGATTCTTACTGGGTATGTTTTCCTGTTTTCCTGTTTTACAGTTCTCATTTTCATTAATTTTGCTTTGACATGTAAACTACATTTTGATCTTATCTTACAAATTGATGAAGATTCACATCCCTATTTGACTTGTCCCCATTTATCTACAGGTCAGCAGATAATTCTGTTCGCATGTTTGATCGTCGCAATCTCACCACTAACGGAGTTGGGTCGCCCATCCATAAATTTGAGGGTCACAAAGCTGCTGTTCTTTGTGTTCAGGTAATTTTGAACATACTTTTTGTTTATGAATAATTCTTCATTCGCCTTGGCATTATATTGTTATTTCACTGTAATGTATGAGAATCACTGTTTGTTTTTATTCAGTGGTCTCCAGACAAATCATCTGTATTTGGTAGTTCAGCTGAGGATGGTCTCTTGAACATTTGGGACTATGAGAAGGTGCAATCTCAGTCAGTAGTATTTAGCTATTTTCTTGCCCCAAAAATAATATTTGGTGTCAACTGCTCATGATGTCCCGTTTTTTTTTCCCTGCAATGTAGGTTGGTAAAAAGATAGAGCGATCTGGAAAATCAATAAGTGCTCCTCCAGGGTTGTTTTTCCAACATGCTGGTCATAGGTATGAAACTTGTTTTCTGGTATCCTTAACTATTTTTTTTTCGTGACTCCAATCATATAGTTGTAATCAACCTTTATTATTTATCTTTTTAGCCAAGGCCAAAAGCAACATTTTTCATATCTGAACCTCTTGTTTTATTCGTTGTCTGATGTAGCTTCACTGTTTCTTATGTTGCATTATCTTGAGTTTTTCTTTGGTGCTTGTCGCCTGATTCCCTATTATCAATGCTTTCCTGTGTCATTCTCCATGAGATCTTTTGGTAAAAACTTTTATGAAATGCTCGATATCTGATAACCTCCATGGTTAGTTACATAATTGGAGAAATAATGTTGCCTATAAAAAATGAAAAAAGGTTGAGATGGAGAGTCCAGATCTCTCAAAATCCTGCAAGTCATTTGTTCGTTCACTTTTTCTGTCAATTGAAGTTTTTCTCTCTAATTCTGATCCAGTTTGTATCAATATCAAACATAAATTTCTGTAATGGGTTTTTCTTTGATAATACTGTCAATTGTGGTCTATCGTCTGCAAGCTTACAATATCAATTCTTCAGGAATTCTGTAGTTACTGATATTCGTAAGATAAGTTATCCTTGGAATTCTTGTCATCCTCTAGCAGCTTTCTTTTGATTGTTTCTTTCCTGAATTGTTCATTACATATTTTGGCAAATAATACTCTGAATTTGTTCTTGTTTTTTTTTTTTTCAAAATATTTATTTAAGCCCCTCTCACCCCCAGTCTGGCTTACCTTTGTAACGTATAAACTTTGTTATTATATGCAGAGATAAAGTAGTCGATTTTCATTGGAATGCATATGATCCTTGGACAATTGTTAGCGTCTCTGATGACTGTGAAAGTACTGGTGGAGGGGGCACATTGCAGGTATGAGAAACACTTTTCAACTTACGTAATATAGATCATAGAAAATGGCTATTTGTGTCATATTTTATGTAGTTGAATATTTCTACTTTTGGAAGCAAAGCAACTTGCCTGTGGCATGATCAAATTGGTTGGTTGAGGTTAGATCTAATGGGGCAAGCGTAACTTTTTACTATTCACGACTCCAGTACCCTACGATTATCTCTCTCCTCTTCCAAGAACTTCATACACAGTAACTTGCATACAATTTCTACGTTTATCCTGCTATTTCTGCTCGTTTGTGGCATTTTTTTTTTATTGGATGTGAGGAGTGCTCACAGTAGAGCAGATTCAGGGCTGGCATAAGTGAGACAGTGACAAGGCTGTTTCCTTCTCCTTTCTTGTGCACAATTTTATGCACTTTGCAGATCAAGTTTTCTTTGCCATTTTTTACTTTTATTTATTTTTTAACGTGAATGATTCTGGTGTTCCAATTCAAAACCGGTTTACACCAGAACAGGTTGTGTACATTACATTTCTCAATAGTTTACTTAGACTCTTTAATGATCCGGTTAGTATTTCAAGTTTAGTAAGTAGTAATGAGTTTGTTTTAGTGATTGTCTGTCTGATCCATTCAAACTCATTTGTGCAGATATGGCGCATGAGTGATTTGATCTACAGACCAGAAGAAGAGGTTTTAGCAGAGCTGGAGAAATTCAAATCTCATGTGGTGGCATGCGCTTCCAAGTCTGAAAAATGATGTAATTCGCTGCCAAAAAAGAGTTCAGATATTCTTGCTGTTGTATTTACTTAATCTTGATTTGTGATTCATGTTTCTCAGCATTTTAAAACCACCCACATGGGATTGGAGTAGGGAAACTTAGATTAACGTAGAACTGACAAGGGTTTGTGGTGTAGTGTTCCTTAAATTTTACTGTTTCTCTTCATGAACCTCCTCGTGTTGTGCACACTGTTCAATCCTCCAACCACTGAACCGAATATGCATTATTAATCCATGATTCTCTGAGTTTGGTTGGCAAATCGGATGCTTTTATGTTTGTTTTTATATATCTTAGTATATAACTTAATTGGTATGTGCAGCCATAGCTATACGATGGTATTTGCTTTTATAATTGAACATTTCAGTGATTGAAAGAAAAAGGTGAAAGGTTTCAAGTTTGTGATTTGGGGAAATGATCAAGCTTTGACGAAACAAAAGAAAAACTCTTGAAATTCTCATTTGTAAACAATTTGTTTAAATTAAAAAGAATACTAAATTTGATTACAATATAGTTACATTCAATTTTCACATGCCATAAAGAATAATTTGTACTGCTATTACTATTGAATCACTTAATTTATACTTGTCGATTTAGGAGATAATTTGTTTGGTGAATCTTGAGTTATCTTAGATAAGAAGCAAACAATTATTACTTTATGGCATGTGAACAAGAATAAGCAAAATAATAGAGAATATTTTGTCTTCTTCATGTTTTTAATATTAATATCCATAAAGAAAAAAAATGCATAAATATTAAAATTGTTTATCGCTATATATTGGGAGAATTAGAAAACCAAACCATTTCTCTACTACCTTATATGTATAAATCTTCAATTGACTAATGTTTTTACTTAATAAGTGATCAGACAATAACATCATTTGCTTGCTGAAAATTGTTGGCAGTTGACTTACCAACATAAATTTGAGAAGGAATGTTAAGTCACCTTATGTGGATTTGATTTTACCTATAGTTATGATTTTTTTTTTCACATATTTACTGTATTTATTATTTATATGATAGTTGCTACAGAAGACCTTATATTTTAAATCCTGAATTATTTGTAATGTGAGAATTAAGATTTATTGAAAAGATTTTGATATTGATAACTTTTTTTTTTCAGTAAACATCTTCTGACTATATTGTAGTTTCCATAATGTGTTAATAGGAGTGTTAAATATGTTTTTAATCTATAAATTTTAGTCTCTAAATTACGTGAAATTTTTTTGACGTGTCAAGTGAGATGATGTTTGAGTTATTTATATCATTTGACACATTTTAATGTAAATGTCAGTCTAAAATGTAAAAAATTGACTTAGAAAAATTATATTCATTCTTTTTTAAAGTTTGGGATCAAAATATGTTAAACTTTGAAATATAAATGAATTTCAATTTTGTGTCCAAAGTTAGGGATTAAAAATATATTTAACTCAAACCCAATCAATTAAATAGTAGGTTGAAATTTTACTTTGATTATTAACGAAGCCTAAAAAGAATAATGATGTAATAATTGAAAGTAACTAAACAATATATATATATATATATATATATATATATAAAATTAAAAATAACTTGGTTTTAAATATTTATGAATACAGGACACCTTCATTCATATATTTATGCAATATTTAGTGTCACACTTTAAAGCAATTGTCTTTTAATAAAGTCTAAGAATGTTTGTTAAATACAACGATTGTACAATTTCATCAACATATCCTTAAAAAGAAAGGAAAAATATACTAAGACTTTTATTTTTTGACTCTCGTTTTTTATTCCTTGACATGACTTAGTATGAGTTATTGAGGAAAAGATAGGGATACATTAATCAGTGATCCATACTAAGCCACGTCAAGAACTAAAGGATAAAAGTCAAAAAATGAAAGTCATCATATCATTGTTCAAAAAGAAAATATTATTGGGGTTGAGTAAGATTCCTATAATAATTACTATAAAAAAATTATTAAATAGTAACCAATTTTAGAAATAAAAAATAATTAGACACTGTAGTAACTAATTTAGATACCAATTTCTTGGTAGCTAGTGTTAGAGATTAATTTAGAATTTAATTCACAAACTGATTATATATATATATATATATATATATATATATATATATATATATATATATATATATATTTTATATAAGAGACTATTTAAATTGGTATCTAAATTAGTTATTATAGTGACTAATTATTTTTAGTGTCTAAACTTGGTCACTGTTTAATAATTTTCTTGTAGTGAATATTTATAAAGTATTAAACACAAATTTTGCATTATAGTCGAGGAGTCAAAAAATAATTATTTACTTATTGTAGATTGGTTTGTCATCTTCATCTTTTATTAAAAGTTATCTCTTCTCCAATGTTTTCAATTTTTTCCTCCTCTTCTCATGTGAATTTTTGCATTTTTATTGGTTTTGAAATTTAAGTTTCTAGACCTGTATGTGCAAAAGAAAAACAAATAAGTTTTAATTCTAGTTTGAACTTTCTATTTGTAAAAATTTTAAATATAAATAATAATCTTTCTTCTTCTTTTTTACCTCTATCTTCAATAAAGCACTAGTATATATTTATTCATAAGAAATCAATAAAAAAACAACTATTTGTTTTTCTAATGATCCATTCATCATATGATTTAGTATCCGACAAACACATGTAATCATATATATATATATATATATATATATATATATATATATATATATATTTATATCCATATTTTTTTATCTATTATTTTGTCTTATCTCAAGTTAAAGATTGTACTTCACATTCACAAGAGTATTTAATCTTTGTTGTTCTAATTTATTTATACACTTAGTATGCACTTGATCAAATACGTTCAAATTCCTTTTACACTCTTGTACTGCCTGTGAAACTCAAAATTTTCATGATTATCTTTTGTAACTCTTACATTCTTCCACATAATTCTTTCGTCAAAGAACTATAAAAAAAAGTGTTGAATTATAATGTAATTATAAATTTATAAATCATATAAAAATAGGAGTAAGTAATTTAATTACTAGGTTATTTCTTATTTCTAATACCTATTGTCATTTTCATTTCAAAAAGTCTATTAGTTTCCTTGAATTTTTCAAGTTGTTGGTCAACTGTAACTCTTTTTTTTCATTCGAAATCATTCTTAAAGGTTTCATATAAATCAACCAACACCCTCACTATTTGAATTGAAGTTTTTGTCATAATAATATCTAACACAATAAAAATTAAGTTGATTGTAGATAGTAGTCCTTATTAGGACAAGTTTAGATTATTCTTATTTGAAATTTGTTTGACAAATTATTGGAAAGGTAAAACCATTATGCTAAGTTATAGAAGAATGTAGTATAAATATCAAAATAAAGATCCATTTCAACACTCAAGGGAATAAAATTACTTGAAAATTTTAATGTAAAAATAAGAATGAGTATTGCATTATGTTGGATTTATATATATATATATGTCATATGAGGATTATAGGAAGACTGTGATTCTAGATATATATAACATTGGTTTTACACACATAAGATATTTGATATCACTTTTACCTCAACACTTTAAAACAATGGTGTTATACGTATGATATATTATACAGTGTTTAACTTTGTCTTTTCTATTCAACGTGAGACTTTGACCCACATTTGGATTATTCCTGACACATTACCATATTACACTCTTTAGTAAAGATGTTTTACATAGGCTTTTTAGCCTTTATGTTTAAACATGAATATCAACAACAAAATTAGGGTATTTATGCAATAATTGAGTTGTTATTATTACTATCAATGAAATTATGTATTAACTTTGATTAATAATAAATATTATCATACATATTCCGCGCGTAGATACCTCTCCTTTTACTATAATTCAGAAGAACATAAACTGACATAATCTTGTCGATATTACTTTACAGATTGATTTTCTTTGCAGGAATCCGAAGAAAGTAGCTAATAATTATTGTAAGAACACAACAATGGGAATAATTTGGCGAAGCAATTTCAGCATTAAGTGCCTACCATAAGGATAGCAAATAGACACATAATAATCTGAATTAAAAGCACTGTCATGAGATTCATATTCATTTCAAAGAAACAAAAATCTCGGATGATATCTGATATTTGTCATTAACTTTATAATTTAATTAGAAGACGCAGCACTTTAATCCTTTAGTCCTCAGCAAGGAATGGAAAAAACAATAAAATATAAGAAAAGAAGGTCAATTAATTATTATTTATTTCATTTTAAAATAGAAGTATTAGACAGAAAGAATATTGGATTAAGATAGTAATCCAACTTCAGAATCCACTCCCCTTCACCTCAATCAAACAAAAAATCTTTAGTCTGTGAAGTCCTTGTCATGTACTATTTTTTTCACAAGCTTTTGTTGCATCCTAGACATCATAGTTGACCAGCTAGGTTGTACAAAATTATATACTTCAAGCTCATGGGATCTACAAAAGAAAGTAAAAGAAGATACACTGATAAGAAAACAGTTTTCTGCAGAAGCTATTACCAGGTAAAAGAGACAGACAGGTAATAACTATAGTGAGTTGTTTGTAGGCTGTGTTATTTTTAGACAGCATATCTGAAGAAGAACCACTTCTCAGGTTATGGTAAATAATAGTCCTTTTGTTTACTTACCCTTTGAATTATAATAGCAGTAACAAAAGAGAAAATTTTAAGTGAGTTTAGAGTTGAGGTAAAGAATTGAAAGAGCCCACCATTGAATGAATGAGATTCATATATACATTTGATGTAGCTCCTGAAGAAAAGAAAAGAAAAGAAAAGAAAAGGAAAAGAAGTGAACTTTAGTTCTGAAATCGTTATCATTTAGCAGTGTTTGGTTGATGAGTTGCCAAAAGAACATATTGAAGGAGGATTGTCCTTCTCATGCTTTGGTTCAATGATCATGAAAGAGAATGTGGGCAAAAGATAGTAAATAGTTGGATCGACCCCTTGAAGTGTGATGCTCAAAAAAGAATTTGGGAAACCTCAAAACAAACCTATTAGCTAGGCTACGAATATGACTACTCCAAAGATTCCATTCTGAAGATTTAAGTGGCCTACTTCTTGATCTTTCTTTATATATTATTTGCAAAAGGGTCTACCCCTATCACTACCTAGGTCTTCCTAAAGAAAAATCCAGATCCCCAATGTGATAACTTATTTAAATCTGTCATCTTCCTCTTTGTCATCATTGGCTCTTTAGGAATGGAAAAACGTTATTCTCATTTAGAAAGAATAAAGGGATGGAGACCTCTTAATCATCTATCATTAAACTTTTAATCTAAGATTTGCAAAAAAGGAAAAGCAGGATCATCATGATAAAGAAGTTGGACACGTAAAGTTAAAGAAATGTTTGTCCAAAGGTGAATATGATAGAAAGAATCATAATTTTTGTGAAAGAGAATGATTAAAGTACATCCAACTGAATAAACAGAAAAGCAAGAAGCAATGGAGTTGAGTTGAGTGGTACGTATATTATATCAACACTTCTACAACAACATCCACTGCTTAAAGGAGTAAAGTAAGTCTCACGATGTGATTCACATTCTGCCATGCCAATTAGTTTTTATATTGTTTCATTCTATTCTTCTAATTGGTGACTGAATCAGTTCCCTTGCTGTACTAAGTGCATGACAGGGCCATGAGTACAATAATGAGAGGTAATTTGTCTGCCATTAAGTTAAATTTATGCTCAGTTATCAGATTCAGAGGGCTAGAGCACACACATTACACTTGAATTTGATTGAATCATACAAACCAAACCATCTATCTATCTGTTTGTATGTATCCTTACAATGAAATCTTTCCAATGTGCACGTGTAGTCAATTCAATGGTCCTACTAGAGTTAAACCAAATCAAGTGGCAGCCCCTAAACCTAGAGTAGGATTGTGTGGCATTGACTGTTCTTAATTCAAAAGATTTCTGATTAATTTCAAAAGATTTTGAGCAATGAATGGGGTAATTATCACACCAACTTGATTATAGCAGAATAGACCTCAGATGTTGTGGTCAATTACATGGGGTGGTGAGCATTAAATATTGCCAATGAAGGTGTGTGAGCATAATGATAATTGGATGGAAAGAGGGTGATGTTTTGGTAATTAAGATGTTAGATTAGCAGGTGAGGAATGTAGATTCTCATTTGTTGGTTTATGTATCAGACAAGGACTAGATGACAGATTGGTCTGTGGTGTGCAATCATCAAAGGGTGATTGAAGCCCACAAGAGGCAAAAAGAGAGAACAAGTGGGCCATTTCAGTGTTTTATTTTTTATTTTTTATTTTCTTTTCTTTTCCTTATTTATTCTTTTAAAAGGAGGGGGAGGGTGGAGTTAAAAACTTGAAATGGGGAACGGGGAGGGCCTTGGGAAATCTTACAATAATACTCACTTTACATTGCACTTGATTTGACCTCACAGTCACCAAACAGATATTCTTAGATAATCCGTTAGCATTTATCAAGCAAATGCACCAAGCCACTGCCACAATTTTAGTGACCCCAAAACAGGTTGTTATTCCATGTGACTTTTGTTCGGTGTTTTATTACCCAAAGGGTCTTCCTAATCATTATCCTAAGGATACTACTACCAATTCACAATATCAAACACTTTCAATTACCTAAGCATAACATAACTGATTTTTAAGTACTGTTTTTAACTCTAATAAAAAGAATGATGGAATTGATTCATTGTTTGGTTGAGAAGATGCATGAAATTCAAAGGGGTGAATTTTTGAAGCACAGAAAATAGAAGTTGGCAATGTCAGACAGACACATTATGACAGAAAGTGTGTATTATTGTAACATGGGGCTGTTCTACAAGAACATGGGTGTGAAAGGAGACCAAAATGAAGGGAGAAGTAAAAAGTATGAATGATGGTTTGAATAACAATTGGTAGGTAGGGGATTTTGTTACTTGGAGCAAAGTGGTCTACATATATGTATGTCTGTCCTATTGCCAAAATACGTACTACTATGCAGAAGAATGGGACCAGTCGTTTTCATGAATCCTGACCAAGAGAGCTTCTGCACAAAAGATCACTGCAATCAGATGGCTATAAGCATCTACAATTCTGTCTCATTGTTAAAGGACATTTTGGTTATTGGTCTGATCGACCGCAACTGGTCATGGGGGCAGGGGGGGTGCATAATGGGACCCTACCTTTGCTGCCTCTATCCATTTTCATGTGAATCCTATACAGTTTTAGCCAGCTCATTTATTCATTCCCACACACCTCTAATATATATCACTCAAACAAATCAATGCTTTTGGAGTTTCCTGTTATTACCCTTTGTTTCTTTGGAATCAAACTTGTTTAGTCTGTGTTTCGTTTGTGATAGATATACATACATACATCACACCTAGCTAGCCCCAACCACCATCATTGCATTGCTTTTGCTTATTGCTATCAACAATAATACATATATGTACATACAAAGTCATCCATTTTGTTGCCTTACATTACACTGATCAAATTAAACTTCATTTTACATGTAGAATGGAATCAACATGAATTGAATTGCACTTAATTACAAAAGCTCTATCTATATCACATCAAGGAGCAATTCTCATAAAGGTAGCATCAATGTTTTGACAGGAACACATAGGCCTGAGCACTTGACAAGCCATATTTCATTTCATAGAACTAATGAGGAGATTCCAAGCTGGAAAGAACCGGGTTTGGCGGATCCTGTCCTTTGAGAGAAGCCAGAGAGAGACACACACATGGAGATGGGGGTTCTTGCATTGCATAGCTGAAGCTTTCTTTCTAGTCCCTAAATTCAAATCCTGAATGTCATAAAAAAATCTCATCTGGTTTTCTTTTGAAGATTAACAAGGAGATTAAATGAAAAGAACTACACTCATATAAATGAAGAGAAAGGAATATATTGGGGAAAAATTACTTCAAGTAGTACATCTAAAGGTCCCCATCTCACTATTCATCTTGCCCCCTTCTAATATTGATTTCTCCCAAATCACTCACTACTTTCCTTAAAGAGAAACGAAGACGTTTTAAAATGAAAATGGGAATAATATCATAGAGATTAATGTTCAAAAATTTGAAGAGAAAAAGGAGGAAGAAAAACTAGTTATTATAAATCCCAACACAATGATAATGTTGAAGAAGCCTATTGGCTTCCCTGAGACCACTGAAGTAAGCTCCATGAGTTGTGGAATAATGAGTTCTGTGAGTTGCTTCCCCTGCAAACAAAATTTGAAGTGGAGATGAAGCAGAAGGCTGACAACTGCTATCTTTTGGCAATGGCTCGGCCATTGCATCTAAATCATCACCACTTGACCCTACTGCAACATAACTGTATGAGCCTAAAAACAAGGGATCAGTTCCCCATTTGCTCTTCAAGACTTTACTGAACTTCACCTCATTTTCTTGAGATCTCTCCTCAGAATTCACATTCCCATTGCACAATCTATGTGAACTGGAACCCTTTTGCCACTGAGAATGCTGTAGAAAGCACGAGACTGTGGATGAAACTCCATTTATGATCTCCTCATCTTTGAGTGACTCGAGTGCCAGTGCTTCTTCCCCCACAAACCAAGACAAGAGGACACTGGAATTGTTGTAGATGGGGAAAAGGGTGGCTGTCCTCCTCATCCACCATGGTATTTTCTTGTGCCTCGTTTCAGATTGAGGTGAATGGAAAACCATTTGCAGGAAAGGGAACCCCTTGTCGGAGTCTTCATTTACATGTTCATGATGGTATTCATGTTTCCCTCCTCCATGTTTTGGACTTAATTGCATAAACAACTTGTTAACAACCCCAAAGCCAAGCCTTGAAATTGCCTCAGTTTTGGAAGGGGGAAGAGGAGGACAGAACATACCTGAATCATCATCATCATCATCATCACGAATAGCAGATTTTAACACTCCCAGTGAAACTGTGACAATGACATGATCAGCAGACATAACGGAGCCATCACAAAAATGCAGCTTCACAGGCCTAGAAGAACAACAGCCATTTCCCACACCCTTCCTCTCATCAAGCTGCCACTCAATCCTTGTGACTTTTCTACCTAACTGAATCAAACCAGGTGGCAACACAGAGGCTAAGGACTCAATTATGCTCAAGTAGCCTTTAGCAATAGTGATTTCTTCACCTGGGAACATTCTGTACTCACTCTCAGCACTATAATCCAGTGTCAAGAGGTCATCAGCTGATGTATAGGTCCTCTGGTTGTTCTCATGCATTGCAAATATTGCTTCCTCAAGTAACTTCCTGCTCCACTCCCCACACCCTTTGACCTCCTCTTGCTCCTTTGAAATCTGGTAAGCCTCCAGGCCTTGTCTCAGAAAAGAGCCAATACTAAGGTTGTCGTTCCCAGACCTGTTGGAAGCAACCTTAGCAGCCAGAGCAGGCAGGTTGTGATAACTTTCAAGTTCACCCTTTGCAGTGGCTTCATTGAGCTTCCTTTGAGAATATTCCATGAGGGTGTTGAAGAGCTTTGTAATGGGGTCAACAATGGAAGGGTGGAGATGGAAGCCACCTTCAGCAATGGTGATGGCCTCATCAGTGTTCCCATCCATGCACTCCCAAGGTTGGTCAGAGCGGAGTGAGTGGATTTCTTTAGCAATTTTGTGAATTGGACTGCCTCCAATTCCGTGGATCCATGTAGCACCCATCTCAATACGGTCACCACCAAACTCTGAGGTGTTGATTCTGCCACCAATCCTGCTTCCACCCTCCACAACACATAGCTCAAACAAGTCCTTGGAGGCAGTGGCAGTGTAGAGCTTGTTGGCAGCTGTGAGGCCTGCCATTCCTGCTCCAATTATCACTATCCGTGGCTTCTTCACCACCATTGTTACTTCACACACTCACTACTCACAAGATTAGAAAATAGCTTTGCTTTTCACTCTTTCACACACACGGGGAGAAATAAACAACACACAGAGTGGTACAACAACAACAACACAAGTGGTGTGAACTGTGAAGGTGAGATTTGAGTTACTGACAATCAATTTATAACTGGCCTCTCTGCTTCCTCACTGAATCCCCTTTTTCTTGCACTTTTTTTTGAGGGGTGCAGTGATGCCAATCACTAACTCACTAGTGTAAATAAATAATTGTTATCACAATAATACTACTACTACTACTAAATATCTATCTCCTGAAAGAGAATAAATATAATCCAAAGTCACTCAGAGACATAGTAAATGTAAAAATCTTCAACTGTTTTCCATGCTATGCAGCCCAGGTTTTAAAATTCACCCAGTGTAGTGACCCACCCCAATAATTTTCTACAACACCAGGTTGTGATAAAAATTACAAGTAGAAGTGTCAGCACAATTTGAAACTTTTATGGAGTACATTATCTGAAGTAGTAGTGACATCTTTTTAGTTTTTCACGTTGTTTGTAGTTGTTGTTTAGTACTATTTACTAATTACTAATCCCTCCTAATAAAGACAGGGGTCTACTTTTCCTTTAGCTAGAAACTAGAAAACACACACACACTCACTAGAACAACAGCAACTACTACTAGAATTACAAGCAAATTCAAAATGGTTGAATGTCACTCAAGTGTTACTTAAAAATTGATATTGGCATGGGTAGGTGTGTCCCACAGCCATAAATGCCCACGAGTGAGTAATAATTCAGAGACAGTCACTGAGCACTGAGCTATAAGACTAATGTCTATGACTACAACCTATGCTATGGGGTTTACCAGAGGGGGGAAAATCAAAGGAAATTACACAACATTTCATGATGTGAAAGAAATGAAAAAAATGTGAAAATCACAATATAATAAACCAGAAAGAAAAATAAATAAATAAAAGGTTGATAGTGCCTTTCACCAACCTCACATGTAAATAGAGTTAGGGACGGCCCACCAACTGAACAAGTCAATGGTCCTGATCAACCGATGGACTGTCCTTAGATGAGTCCTACGGAGGACACCCTACACACAAATCCAACAATTATAATCAAATTGCTGCACACTGTATTATTGTTTTTCTTCTTCAAATCTTCAAGGTTAAAAAATCTCAGACAGTTTTACATTAATCATGCAGGAGTGTTATGTTACACCAATCACTACACAATGTTATCAAGTTCTTTAGAGTGTACATGGCTCATGTGTGACGATAAGTATGGCACATCAATCATATTTATTCATAGTTTTCTGACATGTCAAATGAAATTGCCATGATCAAACATTCTGCTCAACTAATTGAAAAAACTTATAAAGTAATCTTTTAAGTTGTACAACAATTATGCCAACAATGATCGATAAATAGAGTAAAACTCATCACATGACTGTTAAACTCTATGATTTACAGATGAAGCTGTATTCTAAAAACACTTGTCAACAAACAAACATTTGATGTATCTCAGCAGATGTTGCCAATTTCATGTATGTAACAGTGAGTTTTGTTGATATTTTTTTGAAGAACGAATATTTCTCAAACAACATTCATTTTAAGAATACTTAGTGAGGGACAAAAGCTGAAGTGGAAGTGTTTATTTAATCGTGTGGTGCATAGGATAAGAGTATGAGATTATTTCAAAGTTTGTAAGCAGATAGCAGCACACTTTAAATGAAAAAACAAGTTGAATAATAATTGTACGGTCCAAGAAAAACTTAGTATATTGAATTTAAAGATAGATGATAGATATTGAAGGAAATAAATATCTGAGCAAAGCAAAGGAAAGAAGCAAGAAGCATCTTTGATATTTGTGGTCAACGGTTTGCAGACTTTATAATATAATTGCTGTGAAAGAAGTGAGATAAAGCAGAAGAGAACAGAACAAAACAGAACAGAACAGGGCACAGTGCATGAATCTTGGTAAACGGTGATGGGTGCGCAACGTCAACATGATAATAGCTACCTATTATTTTAATTAATTCACCTACTATTCATTTTTATAAATTATAGTACTTAAATACTTTAATAAACACAAGTTTAACTTTTTTTCTTAAAAAAAATAAGTTGTTTTGATTTTTTTTCTGATATAGCAACAGGAAAAAAAATCTATATATTTTATTTTTAATCCAAAATCTTAATATCATTGTTCCATTTATATTTTTTATTAACAAAGTATAAGTATATATATTATAGTTATATATATATATATATAAACAATCCTATTTTAAAATACTTGAGTTCAGAAACAAATATATACCTCAAATATTAAATTACTAAACTCATATTTATGAATTGTAATTAACAAAAATTCATATTACTGTATTTTACTTTGAATTATTTAAATATAAGTTTCAACATGTCCACATATCATAATTTATATCCTAATTAAATATTTTATAAAAAATATTAATGTAATTTTTTTATCTTGTCATGTTATTTTTTTAATTCATTTACACAATAAAATGACTAATTTAAATTTTTACTAAATTTATTGTTATGGTTGATGTTCTCATTTAATAAAAAGATAATAATATTTTGATGTACTCTTTTCCACCTAATTTTAATTCATTAATCTGATTAATCAACTTTAGATCATAACATTATATAAATCAAAATAAATAATTAAATAGTGATTAAAACAGTAAATTAAAAATAGCATCTGCATATATGTAAATCACAAAATAATTAAATAATAAATTTCAATAATTTAATTTAAAAAATTAAGAAAAAACAAAATTCATTTAAAAAACCAATAGTACCTACCATATATATTTTTGTTTAAAACTTTGAGATGATTAAATCCAAAACACAACATAAAGACCATAACAACAAGATCCATGTTCTTATAACATAGTATTATTATTATAAGGGTGACCTAGTGATGTTCATGTTGATGTTGGATGGTAGTCGTAGTACAGTCTGAAACATGGCATGAAGCAAAGGAAATTATGTACCTAAACATTTTCTCTGGATCTTCATAAAAGATAGTGCAGATACGTTAGTATCATAGATTGATTAGAGAGGGAAGATATGTTTGGAGTTGGACACTACCCCACTATTTTTCTCCCATTGTACTACCTAATTAAGCCACTGTCCTACTTAGAGCCATATCATAATCAATCATGTATCGACAAATCTTCAATAAAATCAATAAGCTTCCTTCACTCTACACACTAATTCTTAATTATTCAATCAGATTCTTACCATTAATTTTTTCTTAATCACAGATTATGCACACTTATCAAAGCCTAATCGCTCACAAGTCAAAGCCTCTTACATTGTTTACTCCACATTTCCCTGCATTGGAGCTTGAATCCAAAGGGTACCACCACAGTTACAGGGTATCACGTGTATGTTGTTAGTAGAGAACGATTAAGAATATACGTGTGAGTTTAAGTTTTACATTGATTAAAAATGAGAAAGTGGAACATCATATAAGAATGAAGACCTATAAACTCGTTACTTTAAGTTTTGAGTTGAGAATAGTATCAATGTCTTATATAGTTGGTCTCATTAGTATTTGTTCTGCCAGTAATATTCCCTGTGTAAAACCTAACAAGAACAAAATGGATTCTATGGGCAACAGATTAATCATTTTTTAGAAGGTAAACGAGCTTATTTACTTGATTGTGAGGAATACTCAAAAAGTGAAAGTGAAAGGGTTTTATTCTCTTCAACCAAGCATTTAAAAAAAGCTCCTACTTTCATGTTAGTTTCTGCAGAATGTAAAAACATTTCTGAGATGAACTGTTACCTTAGTGAGATTGGACCCACTATAATTTAACCAATGATTTGTAATTTGAGTTGTGACTATGCATTTACGTTAAGTATTTGAAATGAATAAAAATTAAAAGAGGGGTATATCAAATTTGAGTTTTGATGAGTAAGAGACAGGTGATTGAGACCCATAATTTGACAGGGAGGGATTCATCTGAGAATGATTGTGTTGGAATGGGTACAAAGGGTAAAGGATTCGAATCATACCTCAATTGTTGCTGCCTTTCGCTCTACTCTCTCTTACATCACCAAATTCACTTTACACATATCAACCTCCGTGAAATCCAAAACAGATGCCATAAGCAATTCACCATTTCCCATCCTTATCTTTATGCATATTCACACATATCTCATTTTTTTTCCTCACTCTACAAATGAGTTACAGGACAATGATAAAGTTTTTTTTTTTTTTTTTACATAATTTAGTATGTGTCATTGATTTCTTAAAAATAAAAAAAAATAGTAGTACATTAATTAATTAATGAGTTAGACTAAATCATGTTAGAAAGTAAACTATGAAAGTCAAAAAATAAGAATCAAAGTACAATTTTCCTTAATTGTAAAGAAGATAACTTCTTTAATTTCGAATTTTGTATGATTAAGTTATATTTGAGAGTTTTGTATGATTGAACTATATAAAAGGTTAAATATGTTTGTGGTATCTTAACTTTCAATGAATTTTGAAATTAGTCTATTTTGTAATTTTGGATCAATTTAGTCATTCATTTTTCGAAATGCGTGGATTTAATCATTTTAATCAAATTTTGTTAAGTTTATTTGACATTTCAAGCATGTTCATAATTGTAATTTGACTTAATATTAAAACAAAAATGTGTCAAACCGTATAAACAATTCACATACAATCCTGAAATGCGTACGAAATATCAAATAAACTTAACAAAATTTATTAAAAGGACTAGATTCGCGTATTCGAAAGATGAAAGACTAAATTTGTCCAAAGTTTCAAAATGAACTAATTCCAAAATTCACTAAAAATTAAGGGACCAAAAATATATTTAATTCTTATATAAATAAGTACAACTCTTATTTTATAAACTAGGTCCGAAATAAAAAACTACTTATGGAACATTTGTGTTTGACTTTAGTAATTTTGTTAGTACATGAAGATATATTAATTTGAGATAGAAAGTGGTTAATAAATTGTGCAATGAATGGTGTGGGTTAAAATAGAAATGAAAAGCAAAGTAGTTGGCTGAAAACACTGATGGTGATGGAGGAGTGAGTGAGTGATGTAAGGTTTTGGCGTATAGAGAAGTGAAGCGTAGGCATAGGATTCTTGAGCCACAAAATTGGTTTCTCCCTTGGAGCTGGTTTTGGAGTTTAGTGGATATTTGTGAGTTTTGTTGTTTGGCCTTTTGTGCCATATCTAGGGAGAAAGAAAAAAAGAAGAAGCTAAGTAACTGTTGACATAGAGTGGTCTCACAAGTCTTTCTTCTTGTGTGCTATGTTGTTAATAATGTTTCAACAACACTACTTCTTGATTATCACTTTACCATCAATTTGTGTTGTTGATTATGTGATATGGTGTTGTTTCCTTGCAAAGAAGAGAGGACCAAACCAACAACCACATATGCTACTTACCAAGTTGTTTCTTTCCATCAGTATTGTCAACTCCCATCTGTACATCTATAGTTTCTCCAGGATCTATCAAGTGCACTAGCTTTACCCTTCACAAATGATTTTATCATATTCATAATTTTATTATATGTTATTTACTATTATTTTTAATTAAAAACACATGGTATATATAATTATAGGATTAAATATGTTTTCTGTTCTTAACTTTTAATGAATTTTGGAATTAGTCCATTTCGAAACTTTTGAATGATTTAGTCCTTCATCTTTTGAAATACGTGAATTTAGTCCTTTTAATCAAATTTTGTTAGGTTTATTTGATGCTTGAAGCGCATTTGAGGATTGTATTTGAGTTATTTATACTATTTGATACATTTTTGCTTTAATGTTAAGTCAAATACTACTGTGAAACGTGCTTAAAATGTTAAATAAACTTAACAAAATTGGATTAAAATGACTAAATTCACGTATTTTGAAAGGTGAAGGACTAAATTGATCAAAAGTTTCGAAATGGACTAATTCTAAAATTTACTGAAAGTTAAGGAAAAAAACATATTTAACCCATAATTATATATTTTGACATCTCGGTTAAACTTATATTTATTAATTTTTATGTCTAAATATGTTTTAAGAAATTACAAATGTAATTTTGTTTAATTTTAATTTTGGAAAAATATTAAATTTAAACTTAAGTAACTAGGTTATTTTACTTGTTTAGTTTTTTTTTTATGCCAATTGGTATATATTATTGTTCAAATAACTTTTTAGTGGTTTAAGTGTGGTGATCGTCACAAACAAACTCTATTTTCATTACATAATGTTTTTAAGTGTGTGAACCTTAATAAAACAATATTTTCCTACACCTTATTATTCAATCTATTATATTTATTTATGTTTGATTTTAGTCAGTGTGATGAGAATTATTGAGTTGATTGATGTAAAATGACAATTAAGAAGAAGGTAATACTTGTTTTATGCTTATAGTGTAACTATTGAGTTATGAATTGAGATAATGAGATATTTAGATATATTACTTCTTTAAATAAGATAAATAAAAATGTAGGTTCATCCTCTTTATTTTTAAGGATTAGTAACCTAGAATTGATGATGTGGAAAAAGTTACCTTTGGCATGTTTGAGCTCAATATATATATATATATATATATATATATATATATATATATATATATATATATATATATATATATATTTACTTTCAAATTTAAAAGTTAAATATATTTTTTATCTTTAAATTTTTTGAAATTCTTTTATTCATACGTGTATATGAAAATTGATTTATTTTTTAATTTTTTAAATTAAATGTAAAAATTTGAATTTTTGGAAAATTTTAAATAATAAAAGTATATAACATTTATTTTATATATTTTTATTATATAAATTAAATTAGGTATCTTTTTATTTATTTTATAAAATATAACATTTAACGCTAATATATAATAAAACATAAAATTAAATTTAATAAAAATAAATAAATTTATTAAAATATTTTTTATTTTCTCTCATTTAGGTTATCACAAAAGAAAATGGTATTGAACTTGCTTAATTTGCATTGATCATGATGAAATACAACTGTTACAACATAATCATGATCCTACAATTATTATAATTATGCTAATCGATACATATACTTCCTTAACTAAAGCTAACTGAAGATATACAATAATGGTTGAGATATTACACAAATAAAGAAAATTAATGTGTGTAATCAATAGTTGGAATTAAGGATCATAATTAGTGAATATTTGAATTTTGTCTAACTACTGTACTTACTGTTCACTTTTACTTGTTTTGTTTTCTTTTGTTTATGAAGAAAACAAAAAGAGTTGAACACAAATTCTTATTCTATGTTCTTATTTTTTGTATGCTTTCTTCTATTCTTGAAGAAAAAAAAATATAATTCTCTTTTATCTCACTTGACAGTAAAATATTAATTTAATAGTTAATTTTATTTTTTATCTCACGAGCATTTTGTATATTCATACAGAAGAAAAAGTAATGCACAAAGTGTTTTTTCATAACTGGTTTTTAATTGTGGCTTAATTATCATAGATTTTTCTTTTATTAATTACGTATCTTAAGTTTTTATTAGATTATGATAAATTATCTTTTAGTCTTCTTTTTAAACATAGGTATATTGATGAAAAAAAAATAGATTAATTATTTAAAATTGATAAAAGAGAAGATACCTATGAGGAATACAACAAAAAAAAATCAATCTTTGACAAAAACAGAAAAGTAAATTACATTTACTTGATTGATCATCTTTAATTCGTCTCATCTTATTTTAACTATTCTTATTTCTACAGCCATAATAGAAGGATAATTTTCTATAATGAAAATGATCAAAACAAGATTGCGAATTTTTGCCAACGATATGATTATTTACATTGAAAAAAAATATAGCCAAAAATTTTAATACTAGTTCAATTATTAATGAGTTCAAGAATATGAGAAAGAAGGTCAATCATTTAGATGTGTGATTTGTTTTATAATTACAATTATCCTAAATTATGTATTCATTTTTATTGTATTAATCACAACAATTAAATATATAAATTTTGAGTGTATTTTGGCTCCTGCACAAACATTGACCAAGATCTGCCACTGCAAACAATGTTAAAGATGTGTTAATGTGACAAACGATATTGTTATGTTTACGTCCACATTATGACATAGACACACATGGATACATACATGATAACATTGTTGTCCTTTGATGAGTATGACTACATCCATTCTTTTTAAAAGTTTGGAGACTAAATTGTATTAAAATTTGTAACAAAGATAAAATATAATTTTGTGTCGATTTGCAAACTAAACACGTATTTAACCCAACAAACAATAACATTAAAATAATTAATTGATGTAAAAATAGAAATATTATAATGTTTAAAATAAAGAGAGACGAAATTTAACAATATAAAATATATAATAATAATAATAATAATAATAATAATAATAAGTTTATTTATGAAAGATGAAATATTGTGAATTCTTCTGAAAAAAGTTACATCACTTTACTTAGATTGTCATTTAAACCAAACATTACCTATCTCTATCAAAATACTAATTATCCAACTTTTATATCCTTGACAAGTACATAAAAACAGAACTTTCGAGAGTCAAGTAAATTTCAATTGACGAAATTATTTTATAAACAATATCGTTATGGTAAAAGTCCTAATGCTACAAGATTATAATTACCCTAAGACATAAAGAATATGCTCATAAATATTTATACCATAAAATTGATTTTCTACAAAATAAAAGAATGGTGGAATTGTAATATATACATTGTTATGTAGCTTAAATTTACTTCTCTGAATAAAAATATTCCTCCCACTAGGTTATCCCTATTTGTAACATCATGTTTCAAATTTAGTAAAGTCATATTTTGAATAGTTTGTTTATAATAAATAAACTAAATTTATTCATCCAAGTTTTTAATGAAGCATTATTATCCTGAATGTTATACATTCAAATGCTACATGATTAAACAATAATTGTTTATTTATATTTTAAATAAACATATCATCATGTGTTAAATCAAAGTTGAGTGATAAAGTATCAAATAGTTTTTAGCTACATAGAACTTTGGGTACTTTCTCTATTCCAAAAGAAACTTATAATTATGACTATAATAATGAAACTATTTTCAAATATGAGTTTATTCAACTTTTATTAATCCAATAATTAAACATTTTGAAACTAGCATAAGTGTATGGACAACAATCTTGAGATAAAAACAAATATTTGTAGTTGTGTAATTTTATAGTCTGCTTTTTTCTTGAATTCTCAAATTTAGTTTGTTTAGTAAAATATCTTTACAAAATTTTAAACTTGGTCTGTTCAACATTTTTTTTAATTTGGTAGTCAAAATTAATATATATATATATATATAATTATTAGATAGAGTAACCTTATTTAATTCCTTCTCTCTCACACATATTTAATGATTGTGTATATTAATTATTATTTTGAAGAAAAGTCTAACCTTTTTCTTTGTTTTATTGATAATATTACAGTGTTCTCCATCATAGTTTCTTGGAATTTTGTGGAACTTGTCGTTTTCTTTGTTCTTCATTCCTATCTTTGAGGGGAAGTAGATATATTATACATCATTCAAATGCCATAAAAGGGGAAATCTAAACATTGAAAATATTTATTACATCATTATCTAGAAAAATCAACCATAATAGCAACTTGTAGTATTATACATCTTAATCTAACACTTCAAAAGAAATAAATTTGTGGGCTTGTCACACATGTAATCCACATTTAATTCATTCTTTAATAATTTAAGATTTTATTATAAGTGTAAATAATATTATATGTATCAACAATATAAAGTTATTGATAATATTTTATTGGTGGACATTAATATCTTCTATTTAATAGGAGTTGAACAAAAGAATTAGTCAAACACTTTCAACTTCGAATTTGGTTTTATTTTCCCAAAACCCAATATATACTTTTATTTACAAGATATAATTGTAATTTCAAGAAATATCATTTAATGTGTCTTTTGTTTTATTTTTTTTACAAATTTAAAATATATGTGAAGGTAAAAGAATATGAAATGTCAAAGTTTTTTAGGGATTAATAAAGAGAAATTATATAAATTTCATATAAGTTTAAGGTATTGACACCATTTTTAAGTTTTTAAAAGAGTGAGTTTAGGTTGTTATTGTTGTGGTTGTATTATTATTTTTACCTATTATCAAAAAATTATAAGTTTATGAGGTAACTTGTTATTTTATTTTATTTATGTACTTTATAAATAGAATAAAATGTAATTGAATATAAAATATTTACAATATTTTAATTTTTAAATTTAAATAATAACTAAATATATTTTTATCTTCATATGAAAAGTATTTTTAAAATTAAAAGATTTTCTAAATACTAATAGCTAAAAACTCAATTTCTCCCACAATCTCAACTATTTAGCCATGCATGCACTTCATATATAAGAGAAAAGATGAAAATGGAAGAAAGAAGAAAAACATACCTAGAACATGATTTCAAGATTGATGTTACGTAATATTGCTTTGTTTGTTTTTAGATCAAATTTAAAAATAAGGAAGAAGAGGACTTTGAGGTTTTTGGAAATGGAAGATGAGGAAGAAGAGTTCATAAAAAGAGGTTTTTCAGATTTCTATTTACACCCTTAATTACAAAGTTCACCCCGCTATTTTATGACTTTTCTATTAAACCCCAAAATATAAACCCAAGTCTAGTCACTATCCATATGGGTTCCAAAATACTATTCTCACTCCCTTAATTTAGCCATACTACCTTTTATTCCTTAAATATTTATAAACACCTTAAGTATATGATTAAATAATTTAAATATTTGAACATAAAAGCAAGACTTTATAGATAGTATTCAAACTGAAATTAATATTGATAAAAAAATAATTTAATATTAAAAATGTGATATTATAGGCTATTTGGAGATTAGAAGATAGAATTACGCGAATAAACTCCACATTAGCTAACACAAAAAACTCCCCTCAAAGCTTCACTAAAAAGTACTCATTTTAACTTTTTATTTCATTAAAGTAAGACCATATTTTTTAAAGAGATTTTTTTTGTGAAAAATATTTGATCCACACCTTTTTCTCTAGAACAAAATAAACTAGTATTTTTGGTTTTTTCACCAAACACATTATAGGGTTCTGGGCAGAGTGACAAGAGATCACAACTATTTCTGGCATCTGCGTATAATTTAAAATCAACAATAGTTCAATAAAAAAACCTAAAATGGTTAAATAGTAAGATAAAATCATACATAAATCTGTCTGGCTAGAAATTTGAATCCCTGTCTTTTCATCTCTGGGTGAGTGATCAAACCAAAAACACCAATGGTGGATGCTACGTCTGCACAAATGTTGTTGGTGCTCCTTCCTCCTCCTCACATTTCATGTGCTATTGATCCTCTTTTAGACCTTGGAAAGTCAGAATTTTATTAGGTTAGATTCTTATTTTCCTTTTAAACAAACAAATTGTATATTTCTTTTTATTGGGATTTTTTATTTTTCTTTTACTATTTAAATTTGTCTTTAAATAAATTTTAAGTTAAAAGGATATTTTAATTTTGAAGGTTGGATGGAAGAATTAGATTATTTAGTGTTGTACCTTCTCTATATTTTGGTGTAGCAGTATATATGTTCCTGTCATGTCAGTTTACATGTGATAGTCTCCAGTGTTCATGTCTGTGATTCTTAGATTCCTTTCCTTCTGCTCTTTGCTGTTCGTTAACACCAAAAAACCATATATCATTGACTTTAGAATCAGAAGACCAGGTCTCATTTTCAGCTGAGAAAACATTATTTCTTCCTTCAAACTTTAAAAGCACTTAGACCATTGCATATATTACACTTTTGTTCTCATGTTTTGATTGCTTGGGTAACTTTTTATTCTTATAATATAATAATTTATAAGTTAGTAAAGTTGACATCCAGAAGTGAAGAGAACCACCGGAGAAAATGCTTTATCATACCATGTTTTTCTCCTTATTCTTGATATCCTCATATTTCAGAAGTTACAAGGATGAGTAAGCAAGCCTATGATCATCACACCAGACTATATCTATATCATTTCATAGTGTACATAATTGAGTACAAACCTTACCTTACAAGTCAATTTTATGAGGTCGAGTTAGGCTTAAAGTCTACTTCTTAACATGATATCAGATTCATGAGTTAGAGTCTATCTTAGCAAGAATTGTTGTCGGTTGAACCTATCATACCACCCGTTATTGGGATGCTATTAGACCATCCATTAATGTTTAGTCTCACACTTGATATATATATGCTTTGGCACGAGGAGTGTGTGTTGGAGATCCCACATCGACTAGAAATAACGCGATTTCAATAGTGTATATTAGTGGATGCAAATCTCACCTTACAAGTCAGTTTTGTGAGACTGAGTTAGATTTAAAGTCTATTTCTTAACATTATGTAATAAAGACAATATTACATAATGATGTTTTGTATAGCAAAGATGACAAACACACCGGTACAAAGTTATGATGTAATAAGATAAATATTGACATTCGAAAGCAACTTTTATTATTACTCTTTCAATCTGTCACATAATATATTTTTAGTAGAGAAAACACAATTGTTTTTTGGCAGAATGTAATAGTAATCTGACACATTTTTGTGTGTCCAATTCTTTCCTTTGTATAGTAAATTAAATAAATGTGTAAGGGCTCAATATTCAGCACAGTAGCCTGACTATGTACACAGTACACAGTCTTTGCATCCAATTTCTCTTATATACATTTTTGTTTTTGGGAAGACAATGCATGATTAGGCCTCGGCAATCTTTTGAGGGTATACTTCAACAACCAGAAGACATGGAGCACCAATGATGAACTTCAAATACTTTGTATACTGAACCTAATAACATCTGAACCACACTTATTTTGTAAATTGCTGCATCACAGGGTCCTAACCGCATAGGACTCACTTGAGAGCTTTTTTTCGTTTCCTAGACATTAGTATAAGATATATATTGCTGGCCAATACTGCTCTGCACAAAGACAGTGAGAAGAATAAGAAAATGATTAAGAAAAAATGGAGAATTTCAGATTCAAATGGTCTGTCTACTAAAAGAAAATTAATAGTTGGGTACCCTTTTAGGAGAGCATGATGATATCACACTTTAGGTTCTTTTTACCAAAGCAATTCCGTTAGGATCACCTCCCCATTCTTCAAACACGACCAAGGAGTTACCACCTGAGTTCAGCCATGAACGAGGAACATGATACCTGTCCAAAGGCAAAAACATAAGCTCTGGTGATATTCAAGCTTTTACATAACTCACTGTTAGACAAAAAGTTACAAATCCTCACCATCTCTGAGATGGTTTTCCACAATTTGTCCTGCATTTCTGATCAGTATAGTATCCAGCATAGTTGCAAGCATTACAACTGCCATGTGCAATATATGCAGGCCAATGGCGACCAATGCTGCGACCGTTCACCCATACTTCACCCTTTCCCATGCTACCCAAATCTAGAGCCAATGGATCATTGCCAGCTGGTGCACTGAAAGTTGCCTGAAAACATCAAGGACATTAAGACATGAAATGACTGTGCAACAGATAGAGGTGAATGATCTATAACAATAACAGAAATGCAACATTTTTTGAAATTTTATTCTTACCTTGTACCATGTCAAAGGTTGTTTTTTAGCCACTAATGATCCTCGTATCCATTCAACAGAGCTACTCCCACTCTCAGTGTGAAGGTTCAAGGCTTCACCTTTCAGTCCAACCTGTCCAATAGCATATAAATTTTGTTTTCATTGCTGCATCTTTCTGAAAGCAGAAGTGCATAATCTTTTGCATATTGCTCCAAATCTGCTCAACATGTACTTAGTTGAAGTTTTTCTTAGTGTCTACATGGTCTAAATTCGTCCACAGTTTTCAATATTCAATGATGTAATGCATTCCTGTCTGTCCTAGAATGGCACAATGTTAATTTTCTCATGAACTTTTGTTTCAACATATATTAACAATAGGTATCTATTTATACAGTATCTTTACTGTTTAGTCTTCGCCTCAGTTTTTATTGACTTGTTGATCTTGTGTTTAGATAATGCTTACCCGCATTATTATTAAACCTTGTAAGGTTGCACATGAGCAATGATATAAACAAGACAACAAACCTTGTAAGACCATTTCTGTCGGGACAAGTCTCGTGTTCCTTCATTTAGACCCTTCAGAGTGACTGGACCTAACACCCCCGCATTCCATGTTTCAAAGTGGACGCCAACATTCTGGTATTAAATTAATACAAAACATGATTAAGATTTAAAAATATTACAAACCAACAAATTAAAAATGTTATAGGAAACTCAGATATCAGAAAATGGAGAACTAACCGGGAGACCAACGGCAACACTAAGTAATGAAAGCTTGTTATTGCCAACTCTCAAGTTCACATTATCACTAAATGTTAACTTAGGATTCCCCAATCCCCCATACACAGTTCCTGCAACCATAAAGAAGTTTAATTTACAAAACTGGAGTTCATAAACACAAGGTAAAAGAGGCATAACCATGTTATTCACCTGAAAGTTGACCATTAATGAAAACATGTAGCAGATGGCCTGCTGACATTACAGTGAGAACAGGAGATTGACCATTCTTTAGATCATTACCATTAATGTAGACACTGAACAAAAGGACAACAATTTGATCAGATTGAGTGAGGATAGAGTTAGCATGTACAATAATTTTTCTTTGAGAAGTTTGATAAGTTGAAAGATACTTACTCTGTCATATACCACAAATAATCTGAAGAATCCCGTGTCACATTGACCTGTTCAAAGAGTGCCTGTGCTGCAATGGAATCATCTTGACTTGATGAGGCAGGTTCTTCATTGTATGACTGCCAAGCAAATGCACTGTTTACAGGAGTCATCTTTTTCACCCAACCGTTGCCAACCTACATTAAATTGGTAAATTTTGTAAATATTCACACTAAAAAATTTCTGTTCAAAAACACCATAATCTTTGTCTGCTGTTCAATGTGAAATCTGGACATAAACAAATAAAAGAAGCAAAACTCATGTGTACTCAGTGAGCAATATTGTGTTACCCTTGCGGTGTTGTAAACAACAGTTTTGCAGTCAGGAAGAATACTGATAGACCAAGGTGGTAGATCATATTGTCCACTTCCAAACGTAGCTTTTGCAGAGGATTTGGTGTCATAATTTGCAATGAAGGCCGCACAGGCACCAGGGGTTGAGAACACATGTGCCTGAGATTATATCAACAAAAGGAATGAAATGAATTTTTAATGCACAGGAAATTCTGTTGTTTTTCATCGCAAACCAGATTAGGGACTTCACCTCAAGGTTATATCCAAGCGATGTCACCTTAGGATCTGTAGACACTAAAGCAGGCTCACTTTGTTTTATTGCTTTATGCAAAGCTCTCAAATGCCCCCATTTTGGTTCATTTTGAAGTCCTGGTACAGTGGTAAAATTGAACGAGCTTCAGGCTACTGAGAAAATGTTTTTCAGCTTTACCATGTGGTGATTAAAAGTGAATTTGTGCACTTTGTTTTCTTTTTCCTCAAATATCACTTTAACCAAAAGTTTCCCTAAGTTTTCAAGAGCTTTTCAAATGTGCCTTACTATTCATCATCTTCCAAAGCATGTAAACAAGTTATCTTTACTTACCGTATTCATCAAGGGGTGCGTCATAGTCATAGCTGGTGGCAATGAAGAGACCACCAGATGTCCGACCAAAGTTAGTTCCTCCATGGTACTAGGTTTAAAAAAATAAGATATTAGACTCAAACCAAAGTTTCTAGAACATGAATTGATTGAATGTAGAACATGGTATGAACTATTAACAATGGATAAACCAACATACCATATAGTAATTAACGAATGAACCACCATTTTGTATGAATCTTGCAACTGAAAATGCTAAGTCTTCTGCTGGTCTAACAGGGACTGCACCACCAAAATCAGTGTACCTACAGAAAGAGAGAAATGAAACTTACTACTATAGGACAAAGTAAAACCTACATGGTAGAATTTGTTGGGACTTACCAGCCAGTCCAATTCTCGGTCCACATTTTGGGTTTGGTGTTCTTGTTGGGTTTGAAGTTTTCACAGTAGAACCCATTGCAGGTGTCAATCTATACATATATCATAGTCAGAAAATTAACACAGATCAGAAAGTAAGATCAAAGATGCAACGGGGAGGAATCAATTTGCCTGAGAAAACACAAGCGTTCCCTCATTAAACCTACAATTGAAACAAAATCTTGCACTTTCTCAAATTTTCTTTTTCAAAAAGAGTAATGGAGACAGAAGCAAATCAACCACTGCACTTATAAGACAACCAAAAGAAGCAAGAAAAAAGTGAAGTTGGTAAAACCGTGTGATAGGCCAAAGAACCTTCTCCAAATAAAAGGTGAAACAAACAGAGAAAAGGGTCAAATGGGCTTATGAGAAAATAGCAAAAATATCATGGTATGGTAAAAGCAGCAACCTTATCCCAACCAAAGCATCCATAACACTGTTCATAAACCCCACCACCAGTTTTAAATGGGTCACTCAAATTTATCAGAATAGAATAAGAATCACGTGAGAAAAAAAAGTCAAAAAGTCATCTTGAAATCCAACTCCACACGCACGAAAACTTTTTCTAGGATGAAGAAAGAGTAACTTACAACAGGATCAGGAGCATCTTCTTGCTTGCACATGACCCATGGAACACCAGTGTCTAGACCAACAGCCATTTGAGCAGCCCACTTCGTATAAGCTTTTCCAGGAGCACCAATTTCCCATTCCACAGGACCATACTCGTTTTCAATCTGTCAATTCAATCATAAAACACCAAATTAAGCACCATCTTTATTCTAATTGGCTCAAAAACTTCTCAGTAAAAAAATTGAAAAAAACCAAGAATACAAAAAATTATATACATACATAGTCTTGTATTTACCTGTGACATAATTATTGGGCCACCCTGCGATTGAAACAACCCCTCTGCTTTCATCAAGCTAACAATCTTCGCTGTGAATTTCTGCATCGCAGCCTAACATGACAAAAATTTGGACGGTTGGTCATATGATTCAATAATTCGTTAAACTGTTTTCTAATCAACCAATAAGAATAAGCAAATTATTAAAACTGGTGAGGCTCCAAAATGAAAACACCAACCTTGAACGGTTCGTTGTCTGTTCTGAAAGCAATTCCAGGAACATACTTGAGCCAGACAGGAAATCCCCTGAACAGAAAACAGAGCATGTGACCTTTGAGTGATTCCTCAGAATCATTATTTTCCTTCTTTAAACCAAGGATTTTTTTTTTTCCTTCTCATAAGAAGCTGTACATTCACATCATTAAAATCATTACCCAAAGTTCCATTCAGCACATATGTAGGGACCAATGCGGAGATGAACATAGAGGCCTGCTTGCTGCACTAGCTTCACGAACCTAACCAAGTCATACCTATCTTCGAAATAGTACTGCAAGTTTTCAACATTGTATAAAGCATTAATTACAATTTTCCACTTTCAACTTTCTGATCAGTGAAAACAACAATCACAAGTATTCCCAAATGTATTTGCATTACTTTTCCCGGAGAAGGTTCATGACCATTCCAAAAAACATAGGTCTGAATGACATCAAGGCCTCCATCTTTGGCTTTTTGAATGAGGTCTGGCCACATCTGCAATAACAAACATGATTTAAGATGCAAGCTGCAAGAAATGGTTGAAAAAACAAACTTTGATGCAGCCATGATGAAAATTTGGAGTGGAGTGTGTACTTGAGGTGTGCTTCTTGGGTAATGAATGGAGCCAGAGATCAAAATTCTCCTCTTTCCATCAATCACAATGGCTTTGTGGTCGTAAGTGACAGAGGCTGTGACACCAGAAACCCACAAAAACAACAGCATCAACACCCCTCCATGAAACTCTCCCTTCCCCATTGAACTCTCTTGCTATATGTGTATCTGAAACCAACAATGGTGTGCTTCTCTCTTTCCTTCACTCTTGTGTGCTCATTTAAAGCTTGAAAAGAGAGAAGTAGCTTTGTTGGTTGGTAGTTTTTGTTTGTGGGAAATGGCTTCTTTTTATACCTGTGTATTCTTTTAAGAGAGAGGCTCTTTTGTTACTGCTACTAGGTGAGGTGTGTGGGTTTGATGGATTAGTTGATGCAAATGTTGCTGCTTTATATAGATTTGGAGAATGAAAGAAAAGGAGCGAAGAATGGGACCCCTGTTCTATTCTTTTTCTTATCTTCATCCTTCACACGTAACAACTACACAACATTGCCCCTTAAGATATCTTCGGCTTTTGCTTTGGGAATTGTAACTTCAATTTGGGTGAGAAGATTACATTCTGAGTGTGAATTTACTTTACTCATTTTGCTTTATCATGTTTGGTGAAAAAGATATGAAAATATAAGATGAAATGACTATCATCAAGGCTTACTCTATACACCATTTCTTGACAGAGGAGCTTAAACTGTCATTAAAGGATTTAAATTTATAACAAATTCTAGTTTCATGTTTTATTCAACTACTAAACCCTGTAACTAAGATAATAAAAATAATATAATTAAGTTCAAGTTGGTAACATCATTAATCATGAAAAAAAATCTGAATATTTTGGTTACATATATATAAAACATGAATTTTTAAGATTTTAAAGTTAAATAAATCAAGTTTATTTATGCATACAATTTTCTATAGATATTTTAAAAAATAAACTAGTTTATATATCAATTTAAAAAATAAAAAACTTAAAGAAATTATATGAAAGATTTTAAAATTTTTAACTTTTAAATATGTTTTTTTTAATATTTTTGTTGTGAAAATTTTCCCAATGCTGCTCATATACTTAATGTATCTAGTGTATGGTTTGATGTATTGACAAAATTTTTAATATATGAAATTGTAGCAAAATGAGTATATTTTTAATTAACAGCAAAAAAAATTTTAAAAAAAATTATGCTTTCAGTTTCACTCAAATTATTGCCACTCAAACATACTTATATTTGTTAAAGATGATACTTAGGTAAATATGTGATATAAATGAACTTGTTTGTTCTATTCAGTAATCACCATGATTCCACGATATGTTTACTACACACAATCCTGTATAATGTATTTTTAATTTTGATTAGAGTATGTATCTATTATACAAAGTATATTCTACTATCTAACTATAAATTTTGTTAATAATAATATTATTACTATTTTTGCAATAATTACATTATAGAACCATTTCTGATTAGGTAATAATAGGAAAATCTGTATATTGTATACTATAATGTACACTATTAATTGTGCATTAATTGAATGATATAGTCATCTACAAAATTTGCTGCACCAAAAAACTTATTCTTACCATGATTGTGCATTAAATAGCATTTATGTTGTTTGGGTTAAGTATCTTTCACGACAAGATGGTGCATAGTACATATTTAAAACCCAACTAATTAAGAAATAATGAAAATCAATTTAAAAATTAAAAATTAATTAAATTATATTCTTAAGGTTTTGTTATCTATTATTTTAACTTAACTATTTAGATTTTGAAAATAGAAATCAAGAATGGATGAAAATCATTTATTATATTGAAGTATAATATTATATTTTAAGTTAATTAACCACAAATTAATATATTGTATTGTATTTTTTCTAAATGGTTCTTTTAGGTTTTGATTGTATGTTTGTGTATTATGATATAAAATTTGAATTATAGTTTCAAATGAAAGATCGTATAATTTATTTAGTGTCACACACACATTATTTAGTGCGACACACACGTCAGATTTCCTGTTACTCTTATCCATTTATTCATTCCACTCTACTTGAGTGTTAACGATTATTATAATTCAGGATATCTTTCTTACTCACATCTCTTATATTAAGGCATACACTATCAATACTATCACTAAGCATTTTTTTTGAAACTCTTTAAACATTATAACTTTACATGTTCACACATCATTTCATACCAATTATCATCATATATATCCACGACAACATTTTCACCTCAAATTATAATAAAAAATGATATAAAATATGCTTAGAACCAAATGACATATCATTTAGAATAACTAAGCAGGAAAACAGACAAACCAGGACATGTGGCACTTGCTCCTAGACCTGCAGTGGTCACCAACGCTCAATACCACCTGGCTAGCGCTCAGTGGCACCATTATAGGGCTCAACTTAGAATTTTTGTGTTGTGATTAAGGGAAATATGACATGTCCAATTGATCAATTTGTGTTGAGAATAGTTCAAGTGTGACTCAAAGTCCCACATTGGATAGAATAGACAAAGTTAAACACTGTATAAGAATAAAGACCTATAACATCATTGTCTTAAAGTGTTGGGGTAAAAGTGGTTAAAAGTGTTGTTAAATACCTTATATATGTAAGACCAATGTCATATATACATAAATCCATAATCTCTCAATACCTATAAGCCATATGAAAAATATATAACCAACCAAAATGCTTCAAACTTCACATGATGCTCTATTTACATATAGAAACATCACAAGAACATTATGATCAGAACATACTATTATGATCATTGATCAACAGAGAATCATATAGAAGACTAAAAAGACACATGCAAGCGAAAAAACCTCACATGTAACAAAAAATAAAAGAAGACCAAGAAAAAGGGGTTGAGACTTAACTCACATGAACGGAGAAATTGATTGGTCCAAATTGAAGAGCTCGTTGCTAGGATCATCTATCTCAAATCTTCAATCAGGCAAACATAGGACGATAACCTTTAGAAAGAATAAGTCAAAGAACTATAGGAAAGTGGTTTCTAAAGGAATGATGTGTTTTAAAATAATTAAACTCGCATATAACAATTCTATTTATATTAAAACCTTTTAATATTAAAATAATTGAGTCTCGAATATCATTTTTAAAATGTCATCTTCTAAGGTTTTGCAAATAGTATACGTAATAATATTAATTATAATAAAAATTTTCAAAAAAATCTTTAAAAAACTACATACAACTATGTTGAAGTTAAGTAATACAAAATATATAATACATTACTTCATTTCAAATGCAAATTATTATTGTTTGTATATTTACAAAGTATTGCAAAAAGATTTTATTTGTGAAAACATTTTTATCAAATAACTAAACAATAATGATCCGGGTGTTAGTTCTTTTATTTTCAAACAAGATTTGCAAAAAACTTTATAATTCTATTTAACATCCTTTTAAATTTAATTCATTATTATTTATTTATTTATTATTATTATTATTAAACATCTTATATTTTGAAATTCTATTAAAAGAAAAAAAATTATATATATATATATATAGTTTATTTTTGTGAATTATAATGGATAATAGTATTTATGTGCTAATATATTTAAATTTTATTTATTTTAATAATAAGGTCCTCGTTACATATCTATGTTTTATTGTATTTTAATAGTAAATAGTAACAGTGTTCTCGTTTACTCCCATCTTCACCAATTCAGTAATTTCGCATAAAGTTAAAAAGGTCTTCGTTTTCAATTTTCAACAATATTTTGTTTTGGGTGAATTGTTATTTCAACTACATAATTATTTAACTAGTTTTTTTTTTTTCAAAAATACTCATTGGTATTTTGAATTGCTGAGTAAAGGTGGCCAATCAAAATAAGTGTGAAGCTTAATATGTGACTAGGGTCATTTTATTTATGATAAAAAGCTAAAATTTTTAAATATATTTTAAAAGTAATAATCTAAAATATGGGTATGAAACGAGTAGTCTACCTACCCATAAGCATCCTAATTATCCCACTGCCAACATTAGGTATTGAATTTGTAATTAAAATAAAGCTTTCAATTTTAGTGCAATAAATATAATTTCTAAAAAAAGGGAGTGCAGTGATGACATAAATGGAATAAAAAAAAACATTTTGAACATTTATAAATTTTCATTGTGCAGTTGCAGCATCTTCAACCACTTGTAACATGAACATCCTTTGACTCCAATTATTATATAGCATCACTGGATTCCCGTCCTCTCTTGCATTAAAAAAAGAAGAAGAAACTATAAATATATTTTTTTAGTATGTTTTAATTAATGCAATTCATTGAATAGTATTCCATCTAATGATTTATACTCAAATGGTTAAACTAGTTTAGATTTTTAATTTAATGGATTTCAATTTGATCTAATTCATCTCAGTAATATAAATAATGATTAGTTGAGTATTAGAATGTAATTTGCAGATAAAACGGATTTAGAACAAGTTATATCATTCTTATCATTATAGTTATTACAAGTTTTATGATATAGTTATGTATTTTTAAAATTTTTATTAGAAAAATGATATTCTAACTCCCAATTTTTTACCCCTTCTCTTACTCCCTGACCTGGTATATGATGTGTATTTAATTTTTTAATTTGTGTTTTGTTTTGTAAAGACATTGTGGCAACGGGTAAAAAGCAAAGGGAGAAAACGTTTGTCTATCCCGCAGACCACACCCATCCGCAAAACACGAACAAAGGGTGGAGAAGACGAAATGTGATTCGAGAGGTTGAAGCTGGCGCTGTGCACGGAGAACACGTACCTAGTTCGTGAGGGTGATCCCGTGAATGAAACTCTCTTCATAATCAGAGGTCACCTCGATTCTTACACCACCAATGGAGGTTGCACTGGTTTCTTCAACTCATGTCAAATCGACATTGGTGATTTCTACAAGGAGGAGCTGCTAAACAAAATCTCATTCCGTTCCAAGATTTTGTTGTCCTTGGAGTGTTGTTAGCGTTGTTGCTGCTTTCCAATAGTTTGATTCAGCTCAATGGTTGTGTGTGGTGGCAGGTTGAATTACTAGTGATCATTGACATATATGTAAACTTTGGATTGAATTACTAGTGACCACTAATATATTAATTGGTGACCTGCCCAATACTTTTTGAATAGTAGTATAATTACAACTCTCTTTTAAGGAAGACCACATGTAAACCATTTTTAGTGTATTAGAAGATCTTAACAACATGTATGAAAGTTATATTTAATCCTAATAAAATTGCTCTAGGATAATTGGTCCATAACCCCACCTCACAAACATGATAATTGTGGATTCATTAACTGATGACCCTTGATGTATTACATGGTGATCTGCCCATTACTTTTTGCACAACAATATGAATTGTGGTATGTCGTTAGGACTGAACATGTAAACCAGCTACAATCATGACTTTCCTAACATGTGTGGAATGTATATTAAACATGATAAAAATTAGTGAGAGAGAATTGGTTCACAAAATTCAATTCACATATATGTAAACTCTAGATTGAAATATTGGTGACCACTGACATATTAACTGGTGACATGCCCAATACTTTTTGAATAGTAGTATAACCACTGCTCTATTTTAAGAAAGTCCACATGTAAACCATTTATAGTGTATTAGAAGACCTTAACAACATGTATAGAAGGTATATTTACTCCTAATAAAAATTATTCTAGGATAATTGGTCCATAACACTCACCTCACATACATGATAATTGTGGATTCATTAACTAGTGACCCCTAACGTATTATATGGTGACCTGCCCATTACGTTTTGCACAAAAATATTAACTGTGGATTCATTAACTAGTGACCCTGACGTATTACATGGTGACCTGCCCATTAAGTTTTGATCAACAATATGAATTGTGGCATGTCATTAGGGATTGAACATGTAAATTAGTTACAGTGAATTACATGACCTTCCTAACATGTGTGGAAGGTATATTGAACATAATAAAAATTAGTGGGATAGAATTGGTCCACAAAATTCAGTTCACATATATGTAAACTCGAGATTGAAATACTGGTGACCACTGATATATTAACTAGTGACCTGCCCAATACTTTTTTGAATAGTAGTATAACCACTTCTCTATTTTAAGAAAGTCCACATGTAAACCATTTATAGTGTATTAGAAGACCTTAACAACATGTATGAAAGGTATATTTAATCCTAATAAAAATTGTTCTAGAATAATTGGTCCACAACACTCACCTCACAAACATGATAACTGTGGATTCATTAACTAGTGACCTCTAACGTATTACATGGTGACATGTTCATTACAATTTGCACAAAAATATGAATTGTGGTCTGTCGTTAGGGACTGAGCATGTAAACCAGTTATAGTGAATTACATGACCTTCCTAACATGTGTGAAAGGTATATTGAACATAATAAAAAATGGTGGGAGAGAATTGGTCCATAAAATTCAGTTCACATATATGTAAACTCTGGATTGAATTATTGGTAACCACTAACATATTAACTGGTGACCTACCCATACTTTTTGAATAGCAGTATAACTACTGCTATGATTTTAAGGAAGTTTACATGTAAATCATTTTTAGTGTGTATGAAAGGTATATTGAACATAATAAAAATTGCTCTGACTTAATTGGTCCACAATTCGCACTTCATAAACATCATATGAACTGGATTCATTAATTGCTCACCACTAACATATTAAATGGTTACCTAGTTATTACATTTTGCACAACAATATGATTTATGGTAAGGGACTGATCCCCTAAACCAGTTTTACTGGATTGCTGACCTCAAAAATATTCTGCAATGAATCCAATCAGTGACAAACAATTATAAAAAACAATTTGCTATATTCACCTCAATCTAGTTTCATAAACCAAAAACTATATCCTAAAAAAAAAAGAGTCAATAATAGTAATTACAATTGTCCGTAAATCAATGACAATTTCATAAGTTGTAATAAATACAATTGTTTTAAAACTAAGATATGTAGTGCACGGAGGTGACGAACATGGAGTGGTCGTTGATGACTTAGACACATTTGTCGGTCTTCACATCCCAAACCCTAATGCTCTCGTCCAATGACCCGGACATAATGTAGCTTGATTAGGGATTGAAATTCAAACAGAAGACCGCCACAGAATGGTTGCAGAGGATCTTCATGCAATCGCCCCTGGTGGCGTCCAAGATGCATATGGTGTAGCCTTCAGAGGCAGAACATATATAGTGAGAGTCTGAGGACCAGGCCAGGTCAGAGATGCCCTCGTAGTGGCTGACGAGGCGGTGGAGGAGGGAGAGTGTGGCAGATGACCAAATGATTAGGGTTTTGTCGAGGCTAATAATGTCCTGTTGTTTGAAAACTTCACACATGACACGACATTTTCGTGGACGATTAGGGTTTTCAAGTGACGGTACAATTTGTAGGTTTGGTTGTCGTGTCGCCGCCAGCACCACCGTCGTTCGCGGTCATCGCCATTGAGAAACTTGTTGAATTTCGAAAGCAATCTCGTACTTCAAATTGCTAACGAACGCAACTCTTACCTGGCATACCTTAATATCGAAAATGGAAGTGCTTCAACTAAGTGATAGTTGCATTAGTGCATTTTAGAGCTTTTACATCGTAATATATGCCTCGGTTCCTGCGCACCCGCTGCATATAAACACGCAGTGGCATTTTTGTAATTAAAGTCAACTTTTATGCCTCGGGTGTCATTCTAACCGAGACGTATAACTTAAAAAATTTTGACTACTTGCGTTGACCCATAATTTGAATTTTTTAATTTTTTTACTGAAGCAATATGCCTCGGTTCTTTTATAACCGAGGCAGTAGAGACTTTATGCTTCGGTCCAACTGCCAACCAAGGCATATAACAAGACAATATGCCTTAGTTTCGAATAATCGAGACAGTATCCCTTCGTAGGGTTAAAAAACCCCAAATTTCTTCACTACAACAGGGACACACTTCTGCAATTCTTCTTCTTCTCCGACGTCCCGCGCACCTCTGACAGTCCCGCGCACCTCCCACCGTCCCACACACCTCCGACGCACACCTCCCACCATCCCGCACACCTCTACTCCAATAACGTTTCCCGTAACGGTAAGTTACTAGCATCAAATTTCTTCCTTTTCACAATAATGGAAACGATTGCTGCATGGGTTTTGATTTTTGTGTCTTTCTGCAGTTGCTTTGTATAACCCAGATCAGATTCAGAAAATGGAAGAGTCAATGCATATCCACAGGGAATTTAAACCCTTGGAGTTAATTAAGTGGGTAAGAAGTGTGAACCCTTTATCTACTTCCATTTGAGGCTAGCTGAAGTTAACGTTGTGAATTCGTTGTGCAAAAAGGTGAAGGCTTTAGAGGGGGAGCTTTCGAGTGAAACTGTGGCGGTTGAGTTGTCGCAGCATTTGAAACAGAACATGTTCTTCTTCTTTGTTGGGATCTTCGAAGGAGGAGCTTGAGCTCAAACACACATGGTTTAGGCCTCGGTTGAACCAGAACCGAGGCAGTAACTTTGCAATATGCCTCGGGTTGACAACCGAGACATAAAGGATTGTCTTTTTACCTCGACAGTATATGCCTTGGGTGCGAACCCGAAGCCAAAAGTGAAAAATAACCGTTGTTGTTTTCCTTCCCTGCACTAGTGTTGGAAATGGGCATAATCAAATTTTATCTTCTCCACCTTTGTTCGCGTTCTACAGAAGAGAGAAACCCTAATTGTTTGTTTGGGTGTGGTCTGCAGGATAGAAGAACCCTTTCGCCCTTTGCTTTTCACATGTTGCCAAAGTGTCTTTATAAAACAAAACACAAATTAAAAAATTAAATACACATCAACTGTCAGGTCAGGAAGTAAGAGAGAGAGTCAAAAATTGAGAGTTAGAATATCATTTTCCTCTAGCACTTGCTTAAAATTTACTAATCATACTTTACATATTGAACATGAACTCGTGAAGTAATTGCTAACACATAAATTTTGTTTTTTATTTATTTTGAGAATAGTTTGGTTATATTAATCATGTAGGATCTCGTGTTTGTCTTTTCTTTTCTTTTATCATTTTATAACGTGAGGTATTTGTTTATGTAATAATTCTTTTTTATTTATTTATAAGACTCATTTTAAACTTTATTTTCGAAATCTAAACCTAAAATCAGTATACCTTTTTAATATTGTTCTCATACTCGTGTTAAGTAAATTAACATTTTTTACAATTCTTAACGGTGATCTTGAACTATATATTTTTCTTAATAGAAGGAAACTCATTAAAAAATAAGGCTTAATTGAAAAAAAAAAGAAAAGAAAATCAGGAGTTTAAAATTATTTGGAAAAATGACTTGATCTATAAATTCTAACACATGTACACGTTTTATTAAAATAATATTACTTTTAATTTTTAAAATTATAATTATTATTTAGAAAATAAATTATTCCAAAAGTATATACAACATTTGAAGTCTTCGCACCAATTTCTTCACCCAACACTCACATTTGTCTGAACAAAATTTTGAATCTATTGTTCCACTTTCAAAAATAAGCTTAATCAGTTATTTATAAACCTAGAAGTTATAAGACAACAAGCCAACGATAACCTAATTTACTCATTGAATTAATCCAATCATACTAAACAACTTTTCTTTTCAATAAATAAGTTTATTATGAATCTTATCAATCAAATGTTGAAAAAATTATGTCTTAGGAGTCCTCACAAAAATTGACACACCCAAATAAGTAAAAGGATGAGATCCTTGATTACAAGAGAGAAGCCTCTTGAGACGTCTAACAAAAGAAGAAGAAACATACAAAATGTAAAAGTTATTTTTAACAAGACTCACCCACAAACTAGAGAAAATATCATACTCATGCTAAAAAGATGTCAAATGTGTGATATTATGGGAATATTATAATAATTAGGAAAATAAACAAATGAGGCTAAATACATATTTGAAGTAAAAGGTAAAATGGTGTTGTAATTACATAATTTAAATAAAGTGTGAATTTTTATTCTAATAATTATCTGATATATGATTATTTTGTGTAGTTATGCACCCGAGATAAGCAAGAAAAAAATTAGGTATTACATTTTTTGTACCAGAACAATGGCTATGTATCTTAGGAGATGTGGGAATTGAGTTTACTATAGTATCATCTGTTAGATCATGAATGTGTTGTGATGTTTCTTTAAGTGCATTTTTTAGTATTTCTCTTAGGTCTTATCAGAGAAAAAGACATGAAAAAAATGATATCCTTATATTCTCACCTTTTGGCAACAAAAATTTTATATGTTGAGAATAATGTGAGACCCTGCAAATTATAATAATTAGAAAAATGAACAAAATGAGATTAAATAGATATTTAAGTAAAAGATAAAATGACGTGTTAATTATATAATTTAAATAAAGTGTAATGTTTTTTTTTCTAATAATTATCTGAGATAGGATTATTCATGTAGTTATATACCATAAGAAAATATAAAAAAGGGTGTTACAAAATGTTGTAGGATTCTAGTGTTTCCTCTATAAAAAAAAATATATCATTAGCATACAGAGTATAATAAGGAAATTGCATTCCATGAGACAAACCAAGGAAAACATAAGCTTATTAAAAAATAAGATTTGAAATGTCCTTATTAAAAACCTACCCAATAAAAAATAAAGGAGAGAGATGATCTCTTATCTAATTCCCTTACCAGAAGTAAAGTAACTAATCAAATTACCATTATTCCAGATAAAAGGATGAACATATTACAAGATATGTAAAATTAAAAACCAAAACACTACAACACTTATATTAAAAATTATAAATTAATGGCATAAAAAACCTTAACTATATCAATCTTATTAATAAGTAATACAAATACAATCTTAAACACTTATCTCTTTAATGAAATAATTTTGATTAGGAAAAATAATTATACTATCAATCATTACAAACCTATCAACTAAATTTTTTTCAATAATTTTAAAACAAAAATTAACTATACATTCTGTCCCATAAATTTTAAGAATAAGAAAGACAACGTTCAAATTCATATCAGAAAGATTCAACATACTTTGATTCTATGATTTATTTTATCTAAATTGTCTTAATTTTCTTAAATTTTTATTCTGTCCCTTATATGTTCCAAGAAAGAAAATTCAAAACGAGGAAACTTGTTAATATTATTTCCAAAATTTGTTTCCGAAAAACTTCTTTCCTTATTTTTTTTTATTTAAATAAAAGTATAAATTTAAAAATTGTTTTTAATCCTTTATGTTGTTTTCTCTCTCCTAACAATAGTGACATATCCTCGCTCCAAACAAAACAAAAAGGTAAGGTTTTGAGATCTTGTCATTCTCAAACTGCACTGCTGAATTATAAAAAAAATCCAAAACCCTAAATTTGGAACAATGCCATGGCCCCACCAGTGGGTCCATTTAAACCAAAAAGAACAAAAAACGATTCTCCAAAGTGGTTTTTGCCCTGTTTCTATATAAGTTTTGGCACATTTTAGTACCCATTTGGCAATTCAAGAAGAAAAAGGCAAACACATATTTTAAGTTTTTTTTTTTTTCTCTTCTTTGTTTTTCTCTAGAAACATAGAACTGTACCTTCACAATTTACTTTTCCTCCATTGATTACTTCACTTGATAGCTTAAGAAAAGAAAGATAACAACAACTATACTATGAAAATGCCGCATCATCTTCGTGAAGGGTGTTGTAAATTTGTAATGATGTTTAAACAATTTTAATTGTAACATCTTTAAATTTTATAGTTAATGTAATTTTCATTCTAATTGAGTCATTATTTTTTGTTGACAAGTTTATTTTCATTAACTACAAAGCATGTTCCAGAAACCATATTTTCTCCTAAGTGCAAAATCGCAACATGTGTTTATCTCTGTATTACTATTTCTTCTATTTTGTTAACCCCGATAGCACTTCATTTTTTCGCCAAAGATAACTGGTTTTTTCTGCATTTATTTTATTACAAATAGAGTTCATCTAGTGCCTAATTATTTTGGTGCTAGATTACTGTGTAATAACTTTTTTTTATAGTGATATGAATAATAATAATTTAAGTGAATGGCTATAACATAAATGTGATAGAGAGAAACGAAAACTACTTTAAGAAAGATACCGAACTTCTATAGAATCAAAAGAAAAGAAAGAAATAAGTAATGGTCAAATTGCACATGTTATAAGAAAATTGTAGACACATTTTAAGTTTAGTCATACTTTTAAGATAATTACACATGTATTTTAAGACATGTAATGAATTATATACAGTATGACCTATCGATATTTCTAGCCAGATCTTTGGTCAGGCGGTTCAAGGAAAAGCGGTCAAAGATCGTTCGTTACATGTGGATAATTCCATGGATTGTTGATGTGACAATTTCTCCAAATGATTTTAGGGAGCTCACAACCCGAGCAGATAATCCCATGGGTTGTTGATGTGACCATTTCTCCATAGTGATTTTAGGGAGCTCACGACCCGAGCGGTCATAGCCGCTCATTCTAGTGGAACTTTGTCGCCATAATATATTTATGGGGGCTTCGACAGCACGCACAACCCTTCGGTTGGGCGGCAGCATCAAAACTAAATCTGCAAATTAAAATAAAACAAGTCATTAATCAAGTTTAAGAAGTAATTAGGTCGTGATTAGGAAAATCCTAATCACAGACCATGTCAAACACAGTAAATAGGGACCCAAGGTATATATAAATTGTGATTGAAATCATTATATCACATAACATACAATTGATCTTAAAGTTTGATTTATTTGAGAGAATGTGGGTTCTTTGGAATGCGATGGAGCATGCTGTAATTTTCTTTTAAATATTTCACATTAGTTGTTTATAATTTTAGGGACAATTATATCTATTAGAATGTGAGATGTTTATATGCTTGCACTTTACATGCTCAATACAGCTATAAGAATGAATTAATGAATTAGTTTATATATTGGGTCCGCCAGACGTCTAGTCCCTTTAAATTATCTCATTGGGTTAATCTAGGGATGACAACGGGTCGGGTACAAATAGTTTCTACCCGCAACCTGACCTGTCACAAAAAAATCCGTCCGCTACCCGTCCGTTTATCCGCTAGGTATCCACTTAAAAAATACCCGCGAATATTTTTAAAATCCGCGGGTACCCGTGGATACCCGATGCCCGCAAATATTTAAAAAATTTATATTTTATAAATTTTTTAATATAGAATTATAAAAATAAAATATAAAATTAAATTAAATTATAATTATAATTAAATTTGACATAATAAAATATACTACTAATTTTAATTTTAATTAAATTTAACTTAATAAAATATAAATTAAATTTTCATTTTCATTTTCTTGCGGGTAACGGGTACCCACGGGTACGGATAGTATGATACCCGTACCCGACCCGTTTATAAGTGGGTATTAAAATACCCGCTACCCGCAGGTATTAACTATCCGTCGCGGATTTTATCTGCGAATATCTGCGGGCACGGGTATTTTTGTCATCCCTAGGTCAATCTAATTTTATTTAATTAACATATAATATAAATAATTTAATTTTATTCAGCTTAATAAAGTACAAATTAGTAAATTAAACATATATGTTCGTCTAAATTTTAAAATAACTATTTTAAAATTAATTCTTTTAGTTATTTAACAAATTATAATGTATAAAAGTTCCAATCTTCATAAACTTCATGTTTTATTGGTTTTAGTATTATTTTTCTCCATCAATTTGAACTTTTCACATCATACATGACGAATAAAATAATATTTTAATTTAATATTACTGTTATAATTAGATAGTTTTTCAAGTGGATTCATGTGTCAATTGGTTCTATCGCAGATTCAACCTAAATTGGTCGAATTCTAAATAAATTAACTTTTATTATTTTTTGATCAATTATTAAAAGAATATTATTTTTATTCCATCTAAAACCTATTATAATTTGGATTGATATAATTTAAACCTATTTTAACGTATCTAATTTTATAGGTATGATTAAATTTATTCCGTCACAATAGTGTGTTTTCAAAATAGTGTAAATTATAGATTTTTTTTAATTTAATTATACACTTATTGAGTACCATTTTAAATTCGAATATAAAATACAAATAAAATTTAATTATTTTCATTTTCTCAACAAAACTTTAATTAATTTAGGAAATGAAATTTCGTTCTAAGTGAGATTGAAAAAGTTAAATGAGGTCAACTAATGTTTTTAAATAGCATTTTATTTTTTTTTCTTTTTCTTCAAAGGTTTTTTCTTTGAGTATAAAGATTATTTATTGATTAAGTCCATTGTTTCCTAACTGAAATTTTCATTCTAATTGATTGGTAAGTATTCAATTGGCACATTTCATTTGATACCTATGAAATAGATTTCATAAATGGTATCTATTCTAAAAAGGCAACAACCCTAATACCATAAAAAAAGTGTAGTACACTATTTCATTGTTTGATCCTCTTATTCTTTATCATCTTGGAAACATTTTCTGAGTTACGTGTGTTTATTTCTAAGCTTTTATGATCATATTTTGGGTGATTTTAGTTCGTATTTCAGGTGGGCCAACAATATTTTTTTAAAGATAAGTCATTTGAGAACATGTGCCTCAAGCTATTTTCTTCCACTTTTTTTACCTTTTTCCAACAATGAACCCTTTATTTTTGTTTTAACTTTTTTAGCATTACCTAACAATAGCTTATTACACTATATCGATAATAGTTTTCAAGGGTTAGATTAAGATTTCTTTTATAAAAGAAGAAGAAGAAGAAGAAGAAGTCTATTTCATATTCAATGAAAATTTTAAATCTTAAAAAGAATTGTGATATTTATTTAATGCTATCATCATAAGTTTTTAGAAAATAAAAAATTTAGTGGTATTTAGTTGATATTTTAAAAGACCGGACAAAATAAGTTGGTATTCAAATTTGTTTAACTTTTTATGAATTATTTTGTGATCTAATTTTTATGAATTTTGTTACATTTTTATAAAACAATTTCAACAAAAATATGACACTTATTCTTATCCTCCCATTGAAGAGATTTTTACAATAAAATTTTTTATGTCACTTCACTTCGAAATGTACATAGCATATTTTAAAAATGAATGTCGAAGGCATTACAAATATATTTGTATGGACAAAGAAATTTATGTCCTCTTTTAATAAGTGATAACCTATTAAAAATTAAAAGATTTAAATTATAAGTTATTATTTTCGGCCTTTATTGAATGAAAATGATATTGAATTGATTGGAGTTCAACAAAAGTCAAACTACTACGTTTATTTCAAAAAAGGAAAAAAATATTTAATCAAGTACACACATTTGAAATGTCATTCTTATTGGATTAAGATGTTAATATTTGAAATCCTTTTATTACTTGCAGTTTTCATTGTATAGAAATTTTTGTTGTATAAAAGTTTTCATTGTTTGAAATTTTTATCGTATAATATTGTTAGTTGAATAATTTTTAATGAATCTTTTATTTCGTTATGAATATTATATTGACAGGTTTTGTTAAGTGTAGAAAATAAGAAAATGTGCATTTGTTATATATAATATAATATAGTTATTGATGAAAAAATTCATCCATAATTTGATTATTAGTGACAATATATATTTTTTAAATCCCTCGATAAATTTTACAAGCGAACAAATTACCAACAAATTTTATATTATCAGTATTTAAAAAAAAAAAGTCATTTACGAACTACTTCACTTATTACTAATAGATATTGATAGTCAATAATACCAAATTTTTTAAATGTATTAATTGGAAAAAAAATAATATTAATTTATTAAAAAAAGTCCGACTAAACTCTAACCCAAACTCGAGCATAAAAATCAATTACCACCCATTTGGATTTAAGGAAAGATTAATCTTTTGCAACCTTAAACCATAATAAACGAAGGTTTAAGTTATCATTAAAAAAAAAAACTTAGTGTGTACATTTATTTTAACATCATGCTTTTCATGATTTACACTTTGTAGGAATAAGTCTATACAAGTTTAACCTCTTTGATATTTTATGATTATGCACGTGATTTATAGAAGCAAATTGATATCTAAACCATATTTTTAATAGTATTATTTAAAAGAGAATATGTATGAGAAAAACATAAGAACCAAATCTCGAAAAGGTGAGTGAAGAATGAAGATGAGATGCGAAAAGGATGAGATTGACACGTTTGTGAGGGAAATACCCACTTTGATAGCTCAAATCATAAACCCTAACATCTATCTTTCACTTATCTTGATAGAGATATGTCATCCTCTAATTATCTATGCATATATTAATTATTATTATTATTTTTTTTTATAAGAGAAAGCGTCTAAAACTTTTTCATCATATTCTCTTGTACCAAAAATCTTTCGTCAAATGATCCCAATCACCACTCATCTTTTCTAAGACCAAAATGCTGTCGGAAACTCATTTATACCAATTTAGACATAGTTTATTTTATCCATCCCCTTCTTTTTCTTTTCTCTTTTCAATATATTTGACTTTTGAATTTTCTTCACTAAAAATCTCTCTCTCTAGTTACTCACTTTTTCTCATAACATTCTAATTTAATTTTCTTTTTTTTACTTTTGAATATTTTCCCTACCTCGTCAATGAATTTATAAATGAGAGGAAAAATTCTCTTTTATAAGTAAAACAATCAAATCTGACCCATTTTAGAATACTATAAGAAACAAATTAAAATTATCTATATATTTTACCACCAATTATGAGTTAAAAATCAGTAAAAATAAATAGAAAAAATAAATTAAATTATTCGAGATTAACAAGTCCAAATCCAATCCCCAATTGAGGATAGAAAACTAATTTATCCAAGGATATATTATTCGAGATTATATGTGTATACTATATTTTATTGTCTGTTTCTTTTCCTTTTTCTTTCTATGTAATCGTTTTTTTGTCCCTAGAACTTACACTCACGCCAGAATATTTTGATTATTAGATCCTTTCTGTCTTTGATCCATGTTTCCCAATTTGAAATTGTCGTAAGAGATTAAATAACCCCACAAATACGTTTTTAATTATTTAGTACAAAAATTGGATGCATTAATAGCATTAATGTACAACCAACATTGGTTTATTATACTTTCAAATTTTTAGCCAAAAGTTAACTTCTAAAGCATCTTCATTAAAGTTATAAATTAAATCAAATACTTCAAGTCGTTCATATTTTATTACACTAATGAAATTGCGTGTGAGAACGATGAGCCTCACTCAAGGATAAGCTTAAAATATGAATAATATTTTTTCTAACTAAAATAACAAGTATTTTGATAAATTCATTAATAGTTACTAGACTGATATATTTATTTTGGATCCCTTTAATTTCTTAACATGTATTAATAGATTCATTTTCGATCTTTTTAATATCTTAGCATATATATAATTAATTAATTAATATGTGAAATAATAGCAATGAATAATGATGAAAGTCATTAAAATTTGAGCCCCACATATATATAATATCTAGAAGGCCTTCCAAATCTTATCCATTTTTGTTTTAAAATTGAAACGTGAGGACGAGATTCTTGAACGTTGCTTTGCAAACATTGCATCTTCAATCTTTCACATGAAACTTTATTCCATTTGTGTGAGGCCAAAAACATTCACACAAAAAAAATCCTTTTTTTTTCTTTATAATTGAGACTACCAAGTAAATATATTCTTATTGCTTCATCCATTTCAATACGCTACAATATTAATTATAATTCATGACTATGCAATATGTGTTAAAAAATCACTTTCCCAAAGTCATCTTTAGTCCTAGAATATGGAGATGCTTTTCTTGAGTGGATAAAATTTAAATTGTATAAATAAAATAGACCATGTGATTGTTTTTTTAAGTGAAAACATCGAAAACATTAAACTCTAATAAACTATAAATAAATCTAGATAAAAATAAAAGTAGTGTTTTTATGTAAAACTTTAAGACATATTACTCGTATTATCTTTGTGCGAGTCGAAAAATGTTACCTGAATGAATAATTAATATATTATTTATTGAGTTTTATTTGGAAAGAAAAATTCAATAGAAACGAATCATAAATAGCGTTTAAAATCTTTAAAATGATAATTTTTTATGTATATATTTTTTCGTGTTGTTATTGTCACTAAAAGTCCAACTTGACACGATCCAAAAAAAATCATATATGTCAAGAAAATGAAAACAATTAAGATGACATTTATAGGTAGAACTTAGATGTCACATAATATAATATAATATAATAAAATAAAATAAAATAAAATAAAATGAAACATATATTTTGGTGAAAGATTTGAAAGTTTTAATATATATATATATATATATATATATATATATATATATTTTATAGTTCACGAAATATACAGTGGATATTATCTTTATTAATTCGTTTATCCTAATCATGTGAAAAGGATATATGTAAGGTAGTGTTTTTCCCATGATCATATTAATATTATTTTTTATATGAATTCCAATAATTCAATACACATCATAAGCTATCCATTGAAAACGATATTTGAGACTGTTTTTACGTGCTATTATTATCCATAGAATACATACATAATCAAGTCTTCGTTACATATATAAAATCGTTTCTTTCACAATCAAAACGTAAAGTTCCACTAAGCTTAAAATTAAAGCTAATCATAATTCAATGCATCGTAGAGTTTTCCTGTTTCATATATCTGTTCTGTTTCGCGATTTAGATGCTTTTTTCTTTTTTTTTTTCTCATTAAATTTGTGATCGGTAAAGTTGAACAGAGATACAAAATGAACCACCATAAAACCGAAACAAATTAAGGAAACCCTAATTTTATGATGTCCTTAATGTAAAAGGAACACATTCAAAGGTTGAAGTTCAACAAATGTTGGAAGTCCCACATTGACTAGAGATAGAACCAATTCACAATATATAAGTGGGTGTAATTTCACTTTATAAGTCGATTTTGTAAGGTTGAATTAGACTTAAAGTTCTGTTCCACCCGATATCGGACCGTTAATAGACCACTAGTCACTAATTTCTTGTTTCACGCAACAAATCTACTTTTTCATCACCAACTTCATAAATTTTCATCAAACACATTCATTTGAAAAAGTACCACATAAGCAAATAAAATCAACAGCACATACATTGTTGAAGATAATGGAGTGGGAGATTATGCTTTCAAACTGAAATAATTAGGTGGCAATAACAAATTTGACAGTGACATCATGCATTAAGCAAACTCCATGCACATTGGTTAGTGACATAGCCATTGACTCAGAAACAATACTTTATTAGGTATTAGTTAAAAGAATTGAACTTTGAACTAACATTAAACTTGTCCCTTTTTCTACTACCCATGCTCCCTTTAAGTCTTCATAATTATTAATCAAAACACCATGGAGGATTAGTTAAGAACCGTCCTTTGATTTTATTTTTGGTGAGTTGTGTTCAACAAATGCCATTTGTTTTTCCTTGTTCAGCCATCAGCACCCTCCACCTCATTCCCACACACCAAAATTTAAGTCCCCAACCAACCTTTGACTAAAAGCTTTCTTCCACTTTTACAAATATATTAATACTCAATTTCAATTTCGTTTGGGTGAATAAAATTTAATTTTAAAAGTTGCGACGACATGTTTGTAAGCAAACCCACCATGAAATCTCTCTCACCATAGTATCAATAATTTTCCTTGCCAGAGAAGTTGAGTGGTCCAAAGCTGAAAAATACAAAGTTTTTTGCTGAATTTATGGGACCATTCCTCTACCTTGGAATTTCATCAAATATCCTCTTTTCAAGTCTCTGCCTCAGAAGCACTATTCATAGAAAGCCCCAATCAAGTATATTTGTGTACCACTTGGGCTTGTATATGAGTTGTTGCGTAAGAACCTCACTCACCCTTGTTGCCTGAATTGTGCTCAATCTTTGTCATGATTCCTATAACAACCGTGTGTGAGACAATCACCAAAAGTCACTATTTTCACCAAAATCTCATCTGCATTAACAGTTCAGGTTGAAATCTTAATGATCATCTTAAGAATAATAATACTAGAACACATTTAATAGAAGAGGTTAAATATGTCTTTCATCTTTTAGATTTCAATGAAAATTAAAATTAGTCCCTCCTCAGAATTTTGGTCAAATTTAGTCCCTCAACTTTGAAAATACGTTAATTTAGTACTTTGAAGCAAAATTTGTTAAGTTTATCTGACTTTTTAAACGGTTTCATGATAACATTTGACACATTTTCGCTTCAATATTAACTGAAAAACACGTTTGAAACATCAAATAAATTTAACAAAATTTGGTTAAAGAACTAAATTCATGCATAAAAGACTAAATTAATCTAAAATTTAGAAAAATAACTAATTCTAATTTTCACCAAAAGTTAAAGATCAAAAACATATCTAACCCTTACAATAGTAGGCCCATGACCGCAAAGGCAAAGAGAAATGACTGAGCAATATATATGTATGAAGTTTCAATTAAGTAATATTACGCCGACCCTTTTGACCGTAATGCACAATTAACAGAACTAAAGTCATTGAAAGCCATTTATCTCAACCAAGACAAATTTCCATTACTTAATCTGAGGTCTGAACCATAATGGAGTGATGAAGTGATCTAAAGAAAGTTACAGTATCATGAAGAAACTAACTCCATCACCTTTTGTTATTTAACAGGAATCAGATACATACACTTAGCCACCACTAAGTTGATGCTTATCTTAATCCAATCAATTGAGATGAATCCATTACTCTGATATTTGAAAAGAGAAGGCATGCAGAAAGCAGAAGCAGACAAAGGTAGCTTTCCTTTGCGAAATTGTCGGAAGCTGAGGTGTGATGTTTAGTTATGACTTATCTGGAATGACTTAGATTCAATCCATAAACCATTATTTGAACCACAAAAAACTTTAGAAAGAGGGCAATTTCGTTGTCACCACAGACACACATCTTAACGAACTTTGCTGGCTTTACTGTTCTCATCTGCATAAACGGCTCCACGTCTTGTCATAATGGCCTTTCATATTTTTTCTTCTCCTAAGTAACTTTCATCACAATCCAATACAACAGTAACAACATATGAATTCACACTTAGATCACACTTTGTTCTACATGTTTTTTTTTTTCATATATTATGTTTCGTGGAATGATTATTAGGTTTAGAGGGATAACACGAAAGTTCTTAAGGTTGAATCAATTTAATTGTTTGCACTTACTTCTAAAATACGCAAATGTTTTTGTTTGTTCTGGTTTGGTGAGATTGTAGGCAAAGATATGTTTCATTCACCTATTATTAGTATTATCTTAGCTTAATATAATTATTGATCATAGATGATCTTACTAAACCTCCATGTTGATATTCAATTAATCTATTTGGTGTACCTTATTTTATATTATATGCTCCTTGATTTAAATAAGTTTTTGGTGTTCTAAGATTTTGTATTTATTTTACCAATGTGTGAGTGTGAGTAGATAAAGTTTGGCTATTACTACTAACCCATCAATTTTATTTATAAACTTTATTATAGCTTAATTTTTGTTTGTTTGAAAATGTTGAGATTTAAAAAAATGTGTATCGCAAATTTTGACGTTTGACTAGGTGCTTGTATTTATGATTTTGGGTTGGAAAAGAGAGTGGTGGGACAATGAATAAATTTGAGTTAGGTTATGAAGAAGAGAGAAGAGAAGTGTTGCAACTTGCAACATCCTATCCAAATCAATAATATATATGAATTAGAATTTCAATTTCAGATTAGTTAGTAGCTATCCTCACAAGTCAACAAATAATAATGTACCATAGCTAGTTCTTATGAATCTTTTCTCCGAATTTCACAATAGAATTCTCTAAATAAAATTTTCATAACAAAATTTTTGGAATATGATTTCCAGAATAAACTTTTTCGAAACACATATAATATCTTTTAGAATGATTTTTTTTTTTTTTTTGCATTTTCTGTCTTCTTTTCTCTCTCTCTTCTTCTTCGTATCTCGTGACAGTGGTGGTGACAACAGTAGCAGCTGTGATGTGATGTAGTGATGGAAGATATTTGAGTCTTTTCCTATTATTGTGTAGGTGCAGCTAATAATTGTGAGGGTGTAGGGAACAATAACCCTGAAAAGTTTTGTAACTGCTATAAGATCGTTGGCCCAAGATTTCACTCAATTTAGGTGGCAAGTCCTCATTATTTGTTGGATATTTTTCCAACACCTCCATGGTTTCATCCTCTTGTAATACTTCATAATTAATTTAAAATTAAATTTTGTATTACATAATTCAAATTAAATCATCATTAAATTAAATTTGTATCTAATTATTAAATTTAAATTCCATTGCTTTCTAACATTATAATCATAAAACACAATTTCGAAATTAAAGAGAAGAAAAACAAACTCATAATATTAAATAATTGGTACAAAACTTAATTCAAATCGCTTGATTTTGATTTGCTGAATTGATTTTAACGAATTAGTTTTTTATAGATGAAGTAAAAAATCATAAATAAAAAAAATTCTAAAATTTAAGAAATAGAAAAAAAATATTAAAACTGAAAAAAATCTTGAACTATATTGTGTAATATACTAGTGAAAAATAATAATAAAATGATTAAGATTGAAAAAAGTCAAATTAAAAAAAATGGTTCAATTTAAAGAAGTAATCACTTAAAGAGATAAAATTGACAGAATAATTATTAAATTAAAAAAATTATTCAATAACTAAAATTGGAAACAAAGACACCAAAAAGAGATTTTATAGAAGATCGTTCAAAATATTATGCTAGATTATATGTTTAAAACTATATAATTATGGTTTCAACTATATGCAATTAATAATAATTTTTTAGATTATGCAATTTGAATGTGGTGAATTACAGGATTTAGAATACTTTTGGGATTACATAATTTAAAATATATTATAAGAAGGCTATATTGGTGATTTTTTTTTAAAGAAAATGATACTTTAATCCATTTTTTTATTCACTTTTAATCTACTATTTCAATCACCATTAGATCATCATATCACATCACTAAAAAAATCATAATAAATAATCTAATAGTGATTAAAATAATAAATTAAAAGTGAGTAAAAAAAATTAATTAAAATATTATTATCCATCGTCATTTTTTTGTAATATGGGGATGACAGAAGAAAGCCTAAGATTGAAATAACTTCCTTTATGGCTGTAACCCAACACTGTCTATTGCGTTGTTGAATGCATGCCATGATGCGTTATTTGGGGAAGAAGAGAACGCTATTGATGTAACCAATAAAACAAGAGGAGAAGGTTGGGCCTTAGGCTTATAGGTCTGGGCCATGGGCTTGCACACATGGGGCTTCACCACCTTAGTGGAAGGGTATTTCTTTCTACACCCCATGGTTTCTTTTGAGAACTCAATGGGGTGTGTAAAGACGAAAATATGCTTAGTCTCTATCAACTCTTTTTATGTTGCTATTCTTGATCCTTTAGCCACGTCTCACCTTTTGTGTCTTTCTATTTTTCTTTTTAATCTTTCAAGCTTTATCAACTTAGAAAATACCAATATGTTACATTGCATTTTGATAGAAATTATTTTCATATTTAACAATGACTTTCGAATTTCGTAATCTATTTTTTTTTTCTTATGTCTTTTGAATTGTACAGTTTAAAAGATGCTTTTAAATTTTAGCCAACTTAACTTTAAAAAATTCTAAATTTCAAAAATATATAAAAAGAATTAAACCAAAAAGACAAATTGAGAATTTTCATTTATCTTTTTAAATAATTACTTTTTAAAAGAAAACCATAATTTACATTTTGACAACACCTTATATAAGACATCTTAATTTCACGTGGCTGAAAACACAATAGTAGTTTCTAAAAACGGTCACATTTTTAAAAGGTCTCCTCCAATTTAACATTATACAACATAGTATTTTCCTTACAAACAGTATAAAATTAATCCATATCTCAATAATCATAAATTTAATATGCAAAAAAGAAGGCGAAATCTCTAGTTTTTCTCTCATGATTCATGAATTGTCTACCCCTTTCTCAACTTGCTTCCCCTAATTTTTTTGTGGTTTCGTACTTAGTTTGTCAAGATTAAGGAATAAACATGATTCATAGTAGTAATCGATATGTTTTCTAAATCAACTCATTTTATACCTTATCACAAAATAAATAATGTTTGTTTTATTACTAAGTAGGTGTCTCTTTGAGAGAGTGATATGTACATGTGTCACTCTCACCATGACTTTGGTAAGGAAGAATGATTAATCATACTTCTCATTATATTTTTAAGAGTCATGTTTTTATGTTCTACAATACCATTCATGCTTGGTTTCCCAAACATAATATACTAAGGAACAATGTCACATTCTCTTAGGAAAAGTGCAAAAGGCCTCGGATGATGTTCACTTGATCCATCATATCTACGGTAGTTAGATTTGACAACCTTAATTTTCTTTCCAAGTTGAAACTCAACTTCAACTTTAAATGATTTGAAAACATATAGGGATTGAGACTTCTCAAGAATTAAAAATAGGTAATCATACCTTGAATAATCATTTATGAACGTAAGGAAATATTGATGTCCATTCCATGATGTGGTGGTCCACAAACATATGTGTGAATTAATTCCAAAACGTCCTTAGTCCTTTCGGCTCCTAATTTTCTAGAATTTGGTTGTTTACCCTTAATACATTCAACACAACTCCCAAAGTCTGACAAGTATAAAGGTTTAAGAATCTCATCCAACACAAGCCCTTTGAATTCTCTATTTAGAGATATGGTCTAAAGGCTTATGTTATAAGGTGGTTGAATTCTCATTTATTCTGCGCTTCATACCACAAGAATTAATGTGAAAAATTTCTTTATTGGAACTAACTACATCTAACAAGTATAGATAATCAATTAATGAACCAAAACCAACACCATTTGAATTTGGATGGATACTTAATTTATTATTTTGAATAGTATATCAAAAGTCTAAAATAAATCTAAACAAAATTCAGTTTTCAATTGTAATCTAAATGTATGTTCCAATGGTCTCTACTATGACCTTGTTGCTATCGCCCACATATATAAATCTTTTGTTATCACTTGGCGGTCGGCTCCAAAGGCAATCCTAGATCGATACACTTATGTGAGTAGTACCACCAAAATCTATCCACCAAGTATCATGTGGTACAAAAGTTAAATTAACTTCAGAACAAACAAAAGTGAGAATATCACCTTTCCTTACATGTTAGGAGGCGTACTTGGGACACTCCTTTTTCATGTGTCCAGAATTCTTGCAAAAGAATCAAGTAGGTGTGTTCTCATCCTTTTTGAGTTTCTTTTGTTGAGAAGTACTGTAACATCCTTATTATTTTTTTCTCTTCCTATTATGGGAGTTTGATGCTAAATGAACAGTTTCAATCTTCTCATTTTGCTTTCTTTCCTCCTCTTGCATAGTGAGAAATTAGTTCATCCAAGGTCCATTTATCTTTGTGAGTATTATAACTCACCTTCAATTGTCCAAAGTGTGCAGAAAGGTAAATCAAAACTAGGTGCACAAGTAAGTCATCAGGCAACTCTAACTTTAGTGCTTTTAGTTTTGACGTGAGATTAGACATTTCCATAATGTACTCCCTTATGTTTTCTTTACCTTTGTATTTTATAGAGATAAGTTTAGTAAGCAAACTGCTTGCATTAGCTTTCTCATTACTAGTGAAATATTGCTCAATAGCATCAATGAAACTTTTAGCATCTCAGAAATAAAGTTCTGAAAAACTTTTGGAACAGAACAGGTCACTTCATGATCATCAAACACATTCAATTTGAGATTTACCACTTTTCAACTTTATGTTCCTCCAGGTTTTTCAGAGTTGGAGTGGATTTCTCCCCAGAATGCAAAATCAAAATTCATGTAATCAACAATGATCTCAATCGATTCCTACCGAACCTTAAAGTTTGTCCATTAAATATAGCGATAACAATTAATTTGAGCAAACAAAATAACATCACTATCAACAACAACCGAAAAGAATATAAATAAACTTAATAATATGTTTAAATACATAAATAAATAAAAAAGTAGACAATTTTCAAATTAGACCTATTACAAGATATTCATGCAATCTTAATTAAATCAATTTCGATAACATAGATTGTTTTGGCAATATATTATATAAACTTAATTTAATTAAAATCTACGAGACACATAAAAAAATACTACAATTTGCCCAAAATTATCTATCTATTTATTTATTTATTTATCTGTTTCAAAATATTTGGAGTCATGCAGTTACAAATAATAATAATAATAATCAAAATCATAAAACCATATTTTCATAACCTGATGATATAAAGGCACAAATAGTAATGACGTATATATAAAAAAATTGAAATATCCATATTGGTATATATAAAAAAATAATTCACAAACACATATACAAATAATATGATAATAAGCTCTGATATCACTTGTTGGAAGTAATCTTAATCTTTCTTTGTTATAAATAAAAGACAAACAAATATTGCATTATCAATATCTTTTGTATTCTAAAACATACATGTTTCCATCTTGGTGACCGAAAGTTGTAGCGAAATAGTCTTTTGGTACAATGATCTTTCTCTGCCAAATTCCTAGATTCTTCGATATGATTTAATTTTTCCGAAAAGACAAATTTCTAATTTGGGATCTTAGAGATTATAACCATCTTTTTTATTTTAAACCTATTAGGGTTCCTATTAACCCCTAACGGACCAAATATTTAAGTACATATAAGTCAATTTTACCCCTCTAGTCTAAAGACCCACTCAAATTAAATCACTTCTATCGAATCCACATTAAACAAATAAAATTTGTAACAGTAGTGTCATTTTTGTTGATCTAAAACAGTGTGCTGCTGGTACCACCTTGTTAATTATACCGAGACATCTAAGGTGGGGATGGAGAGATGGGGCCACAGAGAGGAAATGAAGTGTCACGTACCTCACAATATGACTCTCTTTCCCAACTTTGGACTTACTTCATATCATATAACGCACACCATACCACTAGTGATTTACAACTCACATACGTACCCTACCTAACCATCGTTCAAAATACCATCACTTACATTTATATTATCAATTTCTTAGCACACACAACACACATCAACATCATGTTTCAAATTAAGACAAATATGTTCTCCCATGTTTCACAGGTATCTTCTGTATGAAATCAAACTCATTTCGACTTCCCTTGCTACACATTGCATAGTTTCTTAATGTAATTAAAACCAGATCCTTTTATGTGTTTAGGTAGATAACTTTTTTGTTTTCATTTGTTTCCTAGCCACAAATGATCTATAAACATGAAAAAACAAGGAAAAAAAAAGGGTTATTATTGATGTTAAAAGGTTGTGTCTGTCATAACCCCACAAGATTCAGAAAATATTGTGTTGCAGGGACCATGGTTATAATGTATGATGAGAAGGAGGTGTTTTCATGCAACTCTATCTTCTCACCCCACCACCGCTACAACAAAACTAAATACACACAGAAAGACAACCACATAAACATCACCATTTTAATATCAGCTAAAAAATATTCTTCTTCCCAAACATTCTTGCTTCAATAGGACGTAATGTTTTTCTAATACATATAGACGAGACAAAATATAGATACTATCTATATAGAAATTAAGAAAATTATAATTCATGTTTTGTTGTAAACTATTATATGATTTTCTACTATATCTTTTATTTATTGGAATGCTTCTTCGACTATTTTTATAATTTATAAGCATAAATAATGTAAAATTCTATTTTCGTAAGTCATGATCTTTTGTCAGCAAAAGAAAATTATTACAAGTTATATACAAAAAGTACTATATTGTTACACTACAAGGAAATATTTTTTAAACAATCAATTTTAATGACCAAAAATTGTTAGTTACAATAATGATCAATTTAGATGCCAATTTACAAAATAAAAAATTATTGATTACTAAAATAGTCACTATTACGAATAAAAAATTATAATTGGTCTCTAAATTGATTTATAAAATTTGGCTATCTAGGTTTTAGTTACTAAAGGAATTTGGTTACTAAACATTAGTTATTAAGGTTTTCATTATCAAAGAATTAGTTTCTAAATTAGTCCCTAATTAATCAGTGACAAATTTAGCGACTAATTATAATTTTTTATTTATAATAGTAATTATTTTAGTAAACAATATTTTTTTTTTATTTTATAAATTGGTCACTATAATGACTAACAACTTTTGACTACTAAAATTGATTGTTATATTAGACATTTTAGTGTAGTGTTATGTTAAAAAATAAATTTTAAACCTAACCTAATCCTATAAAATTGACTTATTTATTTGCACTGATACTTTAAATTGAACTCATCTTTAATTCACCTAAAAAAAATGCAGCTTTAACTATGTACAATTACATTACTTTTCCACATTGCAAATGGTAATGTCCTTTATAAAACCAAAATTAGGAGCTATGATCATCTACCAATAGATACACAGCCAATGTTGTCTTCATCATCTGCTCCACACCTACCATAAACCTCTCTCTTTCTCTCCTCATAGCACACTTACCATAGCTCTTGTTATACTCCTATTTCACAGACCCACCACAAGAACAACAGGTATGGTAGCACTGAACATATATGGAGAATAAACAAACAGGAAAACAAAACACAATCCTAGACCAAGATAGGTATGTCAAAATACAAGACCTAGGACTTAAGTACCAATCAAAATATCAAAATTTACCAGAAGGCTTATTCATGGTATCCATATGAAGTCATCATCTCCTGGTTTAATAAGTCATGGTAAAACAAAGTATACATATAAATATATAATTAGGGATCCATAATATATAAGGAGACATTTATCAACATGACATTTAAGAATTCAATAAAAAAATGATATTTACTGGTATAAAATAGTGGGTAGTTACTGCTTAAGAATGATTCTTTTACTTTTAACCTCGAGCAAAAGACAAAAGTAGGATAAAAGAACCACGTGTGATTACTCAAAGTAAAAAAATAAAAATAAAACTCGCCTCATAAAAAAGGATAATAAGAACTACTCAGTGACTAGAATTTTGTTCTGTGGTTATTTTACATTTACGAGGTTCCAAACTAAATCTTAACGGTTAAATTCTAAAGGTTGTACTTCCTATGAGGCTTAACCAAACACTTTAGGACACAAGCTGACAACAACATGCACCATTTCTATAGATGTTCCTGAAGCCAACCCTCTCACATGTGAAGTCTTGGTAAAGTTTTTCAGTTTGCATTATCAAATCTCTTTGAGATTTATTCTTTGCATATATGATGAATACATATAGTTTCTTATTAGTAATATATATATATATATATATATATATATATATATATATATATATATATATACTAAAATTACTTATAATAGTACACAATCTTACCTATACAAAAAATGGATGCACATATAGTCTGATACCATGGTTTACATATTGAAATAACAGAGACTTAGTTCCGGTTAATCAAATTGATTTTATCTTTATACTTAACATTTAACATTAACATGATAAATGAAAGCCAATTTTCTTAAATTATTATTAAATTAATAATTAATTAAATTCAATGTTTTATAATTGATTAAATATGCTTCTATTTGGGTTCATAAATATCCTATTCTATTTGTTGAGAGGATGAGAGAGTTCCTCTTTAACATAAGACTGTGCATCTCTTGTGCATTTGTGACCATATTTTAGATCAAATAAAACATAAAGACTAAATGCATGAATTGTACTTAAGTTAATCAATTTTTATCAGTACTTCAGAATCACAAACGTTTTTTTTTTCTAATTTATTTACTGATTAAAAAGACTATTGGTTATAAATGAACTCAGTTCCTTCGTTTTTAACCAAATTGATAGATCAATATTAAGGAATTATTTTTTTATCATATTTAGAGTTAACACTTTAATTTTTTTTTTCTCTATATAATTGCTCTATCTACGATGAGAAAAAAATTAAAATTTCTCATGTTCATTCAACATTTTGAAATGGATTTGCAAGTACATCACTGATTTTGTATCTTGATTTTCCAAAGAGCAGATTCTATATATATCCAACTCTCTTCTCAATCATAGCCATAGCTTAGGTGACAAAACAAATATACGTTTGGCGGAAAAACATTTGACTCATGCCACAAGATTATTCTTGTGACCAAATTATTGGTTAGTGATGTGTGACTACATTATCCCTATATCATCATGTGTGGCTACCATATCTCTTCCATAGCTCAAAGTTTCATCTATACAATGGTAAAAAAAAAATAAAATTGTGCAATTAGGGTTTTTGTCATACTCATGGGGACACCCTAATAGCAATCCACACTCTCCTGAATCAGTTTGTCTTTTCGATTTGTCTGCTTTAGATGTTTCCAAGTCACGTGAATGTCTTATAGCGATAGCTCTAAGGTGGTGCTAGGCTGTAATATCTATCTTCTGTTCTAACGAGTTTTACCACGGCTCGTGTAGCAGAAACGTTCAGAATCAGAACCTTTTTGCCTATTATTATTATATTTTTTCGATTTTTTCTTTCTTCTTTTTCTTCTCCAAACCTTTCTTTATTATAACTAGACAAAAGTTCGGCTTTGCAGTGCCTCTGATTTTTTCACGCTCTTCTTCTTTTCTTTTCTCTCTCTTTACTTGGTTTGTGTGCAATGCATGAACCAATGATACCAACTTATCGTTATTCAGTGGTGTCTTCTCCTATGTCTATAGATCTCAATGAAGATCAAGATCATACACACACTCTCTTCAGCACAATCCATCAAGCCTCTTCTTCATCTTCTTCTTTATCTACTTCTGTTCTCTTCAACCCAGATCAGGATCAAGGACGATTTTGCTACTGTGAATCAAAACACCTTCAAGAGGTATGAGTATGATACAACAAAAAGCTAGAATACGTTCTCTCTCTTGTGTATATATATATACACGCAACAAGCTTAATTTGTCTTATTTATAGTTATACATATAGATAGAGTATGAAAAGTGGAACATGATCATATTGATCATGATCTATATCTTTGATTTGATGAATTTAATCATGTGATCTATAGGCCCAGAAGATTGTCTGTTTCAGTGGATCATGGGATAATCCAGCAGAAAAGATTGAAAACGGAAGTGATCTCAAGCTTAGACTTTGGAAGAAAGAAGAGTGTGACGGTCTTCTAGGCGAAGACAGTTCAACTAACTGGATGCCTCCAAAGATGAGAATGGTGCGGAAAATTATGGTTTCAGATCAAACAGTTTCTCATATAGCAGACATCTCTAACTCTAAGCAGATCAAGGCTAAAGAGAAAAACCCAACACTGTCACAGCTGGTAACTGATGATAGTAACTATAACTCTTCTTCAAACAAGAACAGTGCCACTGCTAGGGTTTGTGTCGATTGCCACACCAGTAAGACCCCTCTCTGGAGGACTGGACCAACAGGCCCAAAGGTATATTATTTTCCCTTGAATCCACCCTCTAATTTTGTTTTCATGAAAAGCAATTAATCTACTCTAGGTTTTTATTTTAGTCTGTTCAATCATAAGTAATTAAGCTTTCTATGATCGATGTAGCACAAAGCAATCACAGAAACTCTTTAATTTGCTGAGAAACATGATAATGCAACTAGAATACTTTGAATTAAACAATCGATGTTAAAACTATTGATGTTGAAATTTCAATTGGGTGTTGTTGCAGTCACTTTGCAATGCTTGTGGAATTCGACAAAGGAAGGCAAGACGCGCCATTGCTGCTGCAGCTGCAACAACAACAGGAAATGGAACAAATAGGTCGGAGGCTAAGAAATCTGAAGCGAGGAAGGGGAAAAAATTGCGTAGCAAAGGGAAAAAGTCCAAAACTGGGGGTGCACCAGTACCATTGAAAAAGAAGCATAAACCTGCGAAGCATAGAAAGAAGTTCGGTGCTTTTGAGGATTTGTCAGTAAGATTCCAACAAGTTTTTCCTCAGGATGAGAAAGAAGCTGCAATCTTGCTCATGGCTTTATCTCATGGATTACTTCATGGCTTCCCCTCAGATCGCTACCTCTCTTAGAGTTACAAGACTGGTTTTTCGAAATCATAAGACCATAATTCTCAGTGTTGTGGTAAATTTAGTGAAGTTAGTACGGGAACTGATAATAGGGACAATAAAATAAAATCATGAGGTGTGGTTTTCTCAAGTTGGTTTTGAACATGAAGACAAAATACAAAATAATAATAGTGTAATATGCGTTTCAATAATTTGATGATTCCTTATGAACTCTTGCTCTTCGTGGATACTTTTAGTTTATATCTGTTCTGGTGAAGTTACTATATGAAGTGTGTGACTTAGATTTCAAGCTTAAAAGTTCCTTAGGGACTATACAAAGTAAAGGTGATTGTTATGGCAGGCTTCTGCAAAACAGAAATCAACAGAAATCGTTAAATTTATATTTCTTTAACTATCCTAACCTTATCTTCAAAGATTTCGATTTCATATTCACCACCGAACAGGTTTCTCAATGATGACAGTGAAAATTTATATTTGGGAACAGCTTTTTGTGTCCTATGAGACACCTTAAGAGGATTGTACTTCAGATTAAGACTTCTGTCTGCTGCGTTCAAAATTAATGTCAGTGTAGTCTTGACTTTAGATCAAAAAATAGTACTCACCTAAAAAAATTCTTTCAAATTAAACATTTTATTAAGCTCGAACACAAAAACACATCGTAGCGTGTTCGAGCTTCATAAATATAATGTATCACCTGAAACCTGATGAACCAACTGGATTCGGTGTTTCACATTGACAACATATATTATTCTTTTGAAAGTTCTGAAGTATGGATATTTTTCTAAGTCCGGTGGTTTTAACAAGTCTTGAAATTAATTATACATTACAATGTGTGGGAGAATGGAAATCAAATATTAAACCTTAATCCGTGTTTACGTTTTAAATGAAGCATATATTAAGTTATTAATTATATTTTCATTTATATAATATGAAAATAATAAAAAATATGAAATTTGAGAATTGAATTATAAACTTGGTTTGAAATGTTGGTCATGAAGATCATAAAGATCTATATACAGATCTATATGGTTGTTGTGATGATGTACAGCTTATACTACCAAAGTGCTATTTTCTTTCCAAATTAGTGAATGTAGTACATTTTAAATGTCAATGATTTAAGTAAGACAATTTAAGATGTTGTTATAATAAGTTATTGGGTTAAATATGTTTTTAGTGTTTCAAAAATTTGAAATTAGTTCATTTTCAAAACTTTTAATCAATTTAGTTCTTCATCTTTAAATATGCGTGAATTCAATCATCTTAACCAATTTTTGTTAAGTTTATGTAACGTTTCAAATACATTTCATAAAAGCATATGAATTATTTACACCGTTTGACACATTTTTACTTCATTGTTAATTCAAATATTATCATGAAATATGTTTAAAATGTCAAATAAACTGAACAAAATTTGGTAAGAAGGACTAAATCCACGTATTTCTAAAAATGAAGAACTAAATTGATATAAAATTTCGAAGAGGGACTGATTTCAAAATTCACTAAAACTTGAAGGAACAAAAATATATTTAACCTTGAGTTATTTATTAATATATTTTTAATGTTGAAAATATATATTATTTAAATATATTGTGTAGGAGTCAGAATTCATTAACTCAATTTGGATTCAACCAAATAAGCCAACTGCTTGAAAGCGCACACCGAGGTGAGTTGGTCCATGAAATGGACTCATTGTCTCCTCAATACTTGAAATATATAAAAAATAATTAGTTTTTATATACTTGAAAAAGAATATTGTACATGTAAAGTAAAAAGAGTGTAGTGTTAATGTTTTTTAAAGATTTTCTTATGTTTTCATTTTTAGAATTTTGTTTGCTAATTTTCCCCACACGAAAAAAATATATTAACATATTTGTGTTAATATTTTATATTTGTGTTTTAACCAATTTTAAAATCATAAACATTATTAATTTATTAGAGTTGATTTTTGAAATTTGACAACAATCACTGATTTTTAAATTAATTTTTAATTAAAATGAATTAGTATCAGTTGAAATTATGTTAATCTATTCTTATTTTATAATTTTGTTGATTTAGTATCAGTTCATTAATTTAATTTTTGTAAGTAGAACTTATGACTGTTATTTTAAAAAAAAAATGTCTCTTATATTATCTTTAAGAAAAAGTTAAATACAAACAAAAATTTTACTGGTGAATAAAAAAAGTGAATAAAAAAATGTAAATGAAAGATATGAATATTAATTGTGAAATGATTATACAAAACTTATATGTAAAAAAATGAAAGATAAAAATTGTGAATAAGAAAATTTTCTATATTTAAATTTGAGTCTTTAAATCAAAATTAATTTATTATTCATATTCGTTGTTAAAAAAGTATGAATTTATAACACATAAAATAGAATTATTTAACCAAAATTATATAAATAATAAAATAATATTTTTAACATAGTTTAAATTAAATAAATATAAATACTAAAAATAGATAAGTTAGTAATAAGATTAACTCTCATTTATTTTTAATACTTATTTCACTTAACATCAATTAAATCGAAACTAATTTGATATTAGTACAAATACTTTTATTTATTAAAGATTTTAAATTAATTAGCGTGAACTTAAAATTGATAAAGTCAATTTAAATAAATTTTATAACATTAATTCGCTAACATGATAGTAATACAACAAGTATTTTTATTTGTTACTAACTTACTAACATTATAGTTAAGGGTTTGAGCACTTGAATAAGATTTGATGATGTTAAGTATAGTCTTGTGCTAATATACCATAGTTTAGTAACTTGAGTTCATGTTAAATATAATCTTGTATTAATATATTATAGATTAATAATGTATATAAACGATATTATTATAGTCCTTTAAGACTGTACTAATATATTATACATTAAACTAATTAAAATATTTTATTTTAACAGTATTATGTTATAAAAGTAGAAAATTATAATAATTAATTAGGAACTAATATAAAAGTAGAAAATTATAATAATTAATTAGGAACTAATATAAAAATTGATTTGTTCGGAGGTCAAAACTTTAGTAGCGACCAATTCAGTAAATAATTCTTCTGATAACCAAACTAAATTTAGAAATCAATAATTTTAATAACTCTTTACATTTATTTTTCTTTTCTTACATTAATATATTTTCGTGTCATATCCTTTTTTAAGACAATTATGGGATTCATTTTACTCCACACTCCTACCTTATTTACATTAATTAAATTATGTGTCTAAGAATTATAATTATTTTAATTTGAAATATTCTTTTTTGGTGTGAATTATATTAATAAATACTTTTTAATTCTTAGCATTAAATCAACTATAATTAATAATAAGATTTATTATAATTAATAATAAAAAATATTAAAAAAACTTAGAAAAATTCAAGAATTTAAAGCTAATTAAGAATTATTTTTGAAGAAACATGCAGAGCCATTAAAAACATATTTTAGTATTAATATTTTCATTTTTAGCATTAAAGTAAATATAGTTAATGATAATGACGGAAAAAACCACTTAAAAATGCTATAGATTTAAGAGTAATATATATACATATCTGACAACTAAAATAAATCATATTATAATTGTAGGTATTCATAGGCAACTTGAAAAGAATAATTAGATGTCATAAAATTTTGCTAATTAGAAGATTTAGTATTTAAAAGTGTTATAAGGAACCTACATGGATTTTTTTTACACATATTCTTATTCCACTTTAAATAGGTTTAAATAGGTTTTAGGGTGTTATTTCACTTTTAAGTAACTTACACACCATATTTATGACAAGGTTAAATATATTTTTTTCCCTCAAATTTCGGTGAATTTTGGAATAAGTTCTCCTTCAAAATTTTACATCAATTTAGTCCTTTGATTTTAGGAATACGTGAATTTAATCATTCTTTCCAAATTTCGTTAAGTTTATTTGACATTTTAAACGTATTTTATGATAATATTTGAGTTAACATTGAAGCAAAAATGTGTCAAACGATGTAATCCATTCAAATACTATCCTGAAATGCGCTTGAAACGTCAGATAAACTTAACAAAATTTGGTTAAAAGAATTAAATTCATGCATTTTTTAAAGATGAAGGACTAAATTGATCAAAAATTTTGAAGAGAGACTAATTTCAAATTTCAGTTAAACTTGAAAGATAAAAACATATTTAAAACTTTGATTTTAGTAGTGAGATTTTATGACAACTTATATATTTTTATAAGTTTTTATTTGTAACTTCACATTTTACATCATAATATTTTTGCTTAAGTTTAATGCTTATCAACATGATCCTCTTAATTTGAGATTCTATGATTCTGCATCTTTAGAGTTTGGATTGACATTATTTTTGTCCTCTTTTTGGATTGTGCATCCTCTTAACCTAAGTTAAGAGTTAATTCGGTTCACTTATTATTCAGATTGGGTTCATATTAGTTTTTATATTTCTATTTTGGTATCGTGACCAAGCAAACAATCTGATCATTTTTATAAATTATATATCATTATCAATACTATACTAAATACAGTTAAAGAACAAAATATGTTGAAATCTCAAATATCATAAAAAAGTATGGGTTAAATTACTATTTTGATTTCTCTATTTGTCAAGAAATATTAGTTTGGTTCTCAAATTTCTTTTTGTCTTCATTTGGTCCTCATTTTTTTAAAAATGATTCAATTTAGTCCTTACCATTAGTTTGACCAAACAAATTAAAAAAATTCAAAAAAACCAAAAGTTGATACGTGGTTTTGACTTTAACACCGTCTAGTCAAAATTAACGGCAACAACCAAATTGAATCATTGTTAAGAAAATGAGGACCAAATTGAGATAACAAAAAATTTGAGAACCAAATTGATATTACTTGACAAATAGAGAGACCAAAAGAATAATTTAACATAGAAAATATAACTCCGTATCAAAAGAATATATATATATATATATATATATATATATATATATATATATTATCAATCAGATCCAAAAACAATTTTAGTGTTAGAAGTTATTCCAACCTTAAAAGTTTCTAGAACATTTTGGAACCCCTGTCGGAGAGGCTAGTCTTTTTTTTATTGCTTCAAAATTCAACTTACGCTACTTTTCTATTCAAAATATGATGATTTTTCCATTAGAATGTAAGGGCAAAAATGTCATGGTCAATTTTCTCAAGAATCTAAGTCAAAGTTTAATTCGATAAATTGAAATTTAATCAATCAAGTAATTGATTTTATAATTTTGTACCACAGATTAAAAGGAGAAGCAATACTTGGTTAAAAAAGGACTCTGTGTTTGTTTGATTTTCAGCTTCAAATCCTTTCTAGGATTTCTAGGTGATACACTCCGAAACATTTATATCATGACAGTGATACACTCTGAAACACTCTTTTCGAACACAATTTTATCTTTATAAAACCATGACTCTATTAGATAAATGGGTGTCATTCCTTTATCAGTGTAACAGTATTTCAACAATCCAATTCATGTCTCAATTTGAATAGTAAGAGGAAAGTAGTGATGATGGCAAGTGCTTACAAGTTAATAAATGAGACAAAATGGGATTTTTTTCTATCAGGCTTTTATGGCTAATAACTATTTCTGAGGTTGCAAGGACCACACAACCTGGTTTCATTGGATTCTAACCATATCCATTCTTTCAAAACCCATCCATGTTTCCATCACTTAATCAACACAGTCAATGAACACAATGCTTTTCTTCAGCACTCAACCTAGATCAGAGTCTAGAGTTGAGGACAGTAACTAGTGTCAACCTAATCTCTCTCTTGTTTTGTTAACTTATTAAGTTACTGTATTTTTAGAATTCTTCTTCCTGCAATGCCAGGAACCATCATGGTTTCAGGTACTAACTTTCATTTAGAGTACTGAATCCCAGAATCCCAGATGATTTTTTTTTTCTCTCTCACTTCTCTATTCATTTTACAGTACTGGAATTCATGGATCTTCCATTATCTTCTCCAACATCCATAAGGGGTATGTTCTTGCTTTTGAATTTTTGTAGCTATCTCAATTCTCTCCCCTTAAGCACATTCTTAAGGCCAATTATAACAAGTTCAGTGGTGAATGCATGCAGCTTCCTTGGGGAGAATAGAGTACCAAGTGAATGACAAGGAAAACTTATCTTTGTGAGATTGTATACCTTGTTTATGTGATATGTGGTCATAACAATTTCTAGGTTATAATCTGTTCTGTTGTATATTGTTCAGCCCCATAACTAGCATCCGTGATGATTTGATTTTCAAAATTCAGGATGCTGAGGGGAATGAAATATCACGTACAGGTTGTTTTTCAGTACACATCCTATTTGAACTGGCCTTTTCAAAATCAGACACAGTAACTTCATTAACTAATGAACAAATGGCAGGTATTCAAATAAAGTTGATTTTAGAAAAAGGTGTTTTGGAAGACAAGTTTCCACTTGGTGGTGGCCATCTGCGTTTGAAATTGCAAGTCATCCTTAGTGATGAAGAGCGCGATAGAATTCGTTCATTGGTACCGATTCATTTTTCTCATGCAGTTTGTAATGAATGCACTCATGCTTAAGAACTTTCTTCAGCATTTGATATGTGCCTCAATTAGCATTGATTTGAATGCTATTAACTTGTAGAGACAGCATTTTGAGGTTGTGCTATTGACTTCTGACATATTTACTTTTGCAGAGACAATCTGCATTAAAGAAAAAACATGATGAGCTTCTTAGTGGTGGCCGAAGAGGAGCAGAAAGCGAAAGCAGAGCTGTTCTTGGCAATGCTGAATTACCCTTCCGCAGAAATGATGAGGTCTCAGGTTTGATATTACTCAGCTGATTAAAGAAGCAATGAAAACTTAAAGCAGAAACACAGTAATAAGAACATTAATGAGTAAAAATCTACAGAAACTGAATAGTTATGATGAATCACATCCTACATTCCCTCAAAGGCTCTTTCCTGATGTTTTAAGTGCTCCATCTTCTCAAGAATCACCAAAGAAACACCTTCAACAAGAAGCTGGTTCCCGTGATGAGAAGGAATCTGATACTAGGACTCAGCTTGAACACAAACAGCTAAAACCAGTTAAGGATGAACTGATTTGCTTCAGTCTATTTTTAGACCAACAAGGAGACATTGGAAAATATAGTGTTGTTTGTTTAATGGTCATTTTACATGTTTTAGAACATTGCAGATGAATATAAGGAGTCCTCATCCACAAAACCTGTGTCACAACAAAAGGGTAAGAAGCCTGCTTATCAGTCACCATCTGAGAAACATCCTCAAAGAGCTACTGGTTCAGAAGAAATTGCAGTTTTTTTTGGGACAGAAAAAAATGATGCTCCGGCTAGTAATGTGGTACAGCCAAATGAAGAGGAAGGTGGCCCTCAACATTCTGAGAAGAGAGCCTCACTGGGGAGAATTCCAAGTAATGTGAGGAAGATGATAAGTGCCTTTGAAGGTGGATCTGCTCAGGTATAGTAAAGTATCATCAGCATATTATTGAAAACTCTTCAACAAATGAAGTTCAACATGGAACTTGTCTTAAAACAGGATAAGAGATCTCAGATTAAACCACCTCCAACAAAACAGCAACAAAGTTCAAATGAAAGAAGATATTCTTCTAAGACTCAGCATTTGGAGAAAGATAAGTCAGAGAAGACAGAACCAGCAGACTTGCATGAAAGGGTGAAAAGTTCATCCCTGGTAAGAGACTTGAAACCTTACAAGATGCAACTCTACCTCATCCTCAAGTGGATTTCAATTAGATTAATAGATTTTCTTCTTACTATTTTTGTGAAATTGAATCAATTATTATATTTTATTTACTTATTTTGTAACAGAATGAAGCACATGTTGGAACTGGAACTGAGGGGAGCAAGCATGAACGGAAAGTGGAAACTAAAGATTCAAAGCCCAAGACCTCTGATAACAATGGAGATGAAAATTCTGGAGGTCCATTTAATCAGGTTATTATCTACTTTCAGTTTAAGAGAATCTTTGTTGTCTAGCATGAAAATTTTAATTTTAGACCTTGGAAGTGGTACGCCAGGTAAATTATCACTATTTCTATATATGCATCACTGCCCCCAAGTAAGCATTGAGTTTCAATAAACAATGTTGCATTTATCTATCTTGTGTTTCAATAGGTGTTAAGTCTTAAACATAATTTAGAACAGGTTGTTCTTTCTCCTCTATTTTACAATATGCTTATATGTCCTTGTCCACACATCTTCACTTTTCAGGTAGTAAAAGTTGCAATCATTGTAGGATTTGGATTACTTGTTCTCCTAACCAGAAAAAGAAGAAAGAGGTATGAAAATTATGCGATTTCCTAGTTATATTTCTTTTACTTTGATCCTGTTAATTATATCATGTCATGAATCAAATACACTTGGAAACTGAAACAATGTAAACCTATTTGCTGGTACAGTTTATGGATTTTGTTAATGAAATCATTCTTCATAACATATTACTGTGGTCTGGAGCAACTTTCTGTGACAGTTGTTTCTGCAGCATGATCCAAATTGTTCTGCTTCTTCCTTTTGTATGTTGGCAAATTCTAATAGAAACTAAGTAAGAACTATGGACTTAGATTTACAACATCCTACAGAGCTAGATTTAGAAAATCTTAGCAAGAATGATTCATCTTGCAGAAAGATGTGTAGACTGAGTATTTGTAAGAAACTATTGTCCATAATTCACTAAGAACTTCTAAGTGCCTCTATCTCTGTATTATGTAGTAATGAAGAGAGGCAAAGGGATGTATTTAACTTTCTGAATTTACCAGAATGAAGAAGAAGAATGCGTGAGAATCAGTTCAACAAATCTCAATTCTCAAATTCTTCATGTGTTGATGCATGCACAAGCATCCACAGGCTGCAATCAAGTCAACAACGTTGAACATCTTTCCTGGGCCAAAACTATGGCAATGCTGACACAGTTGCATCCTTATCAGCAACTAAATCTGTTAAGAAAATGCAGCATAAACATTGATATTCAGTTTCGTTGAGTTAAGGAAAGTTTGATTCATTTTCCACACGGATGAAAATAACTTTGTTCTTTTATTGCTTCAATGTACAATAAATTGGATTAAATCTGTAAAGTTTTGTGTGTTAAGGATGGATGACAGCAACTAATTAACCTATGAGTTTTGTCTTAGCCCAATTTGTCAATTTATGAATTTCATAACATAGCATATTGATACGTTGACTTTTCTAACTGGTGAAAAAAAAAATTTGTAGAACTCTGGAATATTTTTATGTAGTTTTTTGAAGTTGGACTAACTTCAGAGGAGTTTTGAGACATTCTTCTCTCAAAATAATATCTATCCTTCTTAAATTTTCTTTTCTCTTCTTTGGATTTTCTCTTAAAGTCATCAAACTCTTTATTTCTCCTTCCTTTATGTATAGTTCTACTTTCAATTACTCATTTGCTAGCTTGAAGAGGAGAAAGAAAAGAAATGTTTTTGACATTGTATCTAAAAATAGTGAAAAAAAAAACTAAACAAACATAAAATTAGAAGAAAAAAAAAAGATTAAGTATATTTTTAGTTTCTAAACTTTGATCCAAAATTGAAATTCATTCCTGTTTAAAATTTCAATATATTCTAATCTCTAAACTTTAAAAATGAATGATTGTAGTTATTTTAATTCAATTACGTTAACTTTTTTTAGGTATCGAGCGTATTTTCCAGCAGATATTGAATCGACTGTATTTCCCAACAGATATTGAATCGAGAATTTGTTAAATGGTGTAAACAACTCAAATATTATCATGAAACGCGTTCCAGACACGTAAAATAAAAAAAGTTAACCTAATTGGATTAAAAGGACTATATTCATTCATTCTTAAAATTTAGGAAACAAAATATATCGAAATTTCAGATAAAGACAAATTTTAATTTTGGATCAAAGTTTAGAGTCTAAAATCGTACTTTACCCCAAAAAAATATTATCCTCACAAGTCTCTTCTCCTTAATTATTTAAGAAAGGAAGGTTCACTCATATTCACTTACATACTTAACATGAAGATTTTAAAATGTAAATTATTAAACAAGTATCAAGTTGAAAGGACACTTCTATAAAAGATCTTAAAATGTTCAAGAAAACACATTTTAAATATATGACTCAAATCAAGAATATATAATATGAAAAAGATAACCACGTGCTAAATATATGTCTCAAATCAAGAAAATAAATAATTTGAAAAAGAAAACACAGTCAAAATATGACTCAAATTAAGAAAGTAAAGGAAAGTAATTGTAATAAGTGAACAAAATTATTAAAAAATTGTGACAATATGAATTAACAATGGAATTGGCAATGAAAGTTAAAACTAGAAATGGAATTAAACTAATGATGAAATTTGTTCCGAAAAATAGACACCAAATTCAAGTTAGTGACAAATTCATGAGAAGTAACTGATTTAAACAAAAATTTAAATTCAAGTCATGTTTCATATAAATTTATATAATAACTTTATCTGATTATGACAAAATGATAATAGATGTCTAATAAAAAACTAGGAAAAACATATTATTTTGGATAAATTTTCACTAAACAAGACAAAGAAGATACCATAATCTCTATTACCACATTTATATATAAATATGCATTAAATATTTGCTTTAAGTTTTATATGCATTTTAAATATTAAAAACCTATAAATTTATGTTTTATTTTAGTTTTCGATATCATAGAATTATAATATTATACTTTTAATGTTACTTTGTATATTTATTCAATTATTACAATACTTCTATTAATTTAATTTCAGTTCTATCATATATCTATAAACAATTCAACACCTTATTTAATGAATAATTTTATTACTGTTAAAAGCATTGTTATTATCGGAGCCTGTGAGACCACACTTCACCATATTCCGCAAGAACGTCCTTCTAGGCATGCTCATCTCCACAATAATAATAAATATAGAAGAATATGCTGAATAATATATTATTAAAGATACTCCCATTAATAATAAAGAATAGAGGATTTTTTTTTATTTTTATTTTCACCCGGTTACGCAACTTTATTTATTTATTTTTTCTATTTTTTGCGTGAATATCATGGCTCTGTTTTGGGACCTCCACTTGTTGGTGTTTTATGTGTTAAAAGAGTGAGGGTGATGGTTCAGAGCTTTTGGTTTATTTTTGTTATTCCAATTATGCCCTCTTTCTGAAGATTGATTCTAAAATGGAAAGGAATTAAAGTTCAAAAGGGTGAAGAGTTTGTGCTATAGTAGTAATCACCTACCCCTTTTCTTCTTATCCATTCTCAGGATTCTATTATATTATTTACACTAAAAAAATTCAGTTTTGGAATAAATCTAAAAAGCTTTCCCAATTATATATTCTAGAATAATCTATTTGAAAATATATTTTAAATGAGAAAGAATGGGAATGAAAAAGAAAAAAAAAGTGACATGACCTAAGGTACATCTAGTGCTGTAGTATTCATTACTTTACATTTTCTTGAGGATCTACAAAAATGGGAAACTTACTTTAAAGTATTAAATAATCTAGTTTGTTATCGAAAAAAAATTAAGAGATAATATTAATACATACTTATACAATATTATAAATAAGTTATAAAGCAAAAATTTATTCTTTTCCATTTAACGTATATACTTTTATACCCATTTATTTAAAAAAAAAACAATGAAATCTTTTATTCAAACATTTAAAATAGAAACAAAGATAAGTATTGGTAATTTTTTTAATTAAATATATATTTTTTCCAATGAAAAACCTTTGTTTTTTTTTTCAATAATAGTTTTGGCAAAGAGGGAATTTCTATCATCTATATATAAAGGTTATATGAGACCTTCATTAATATAATTATTATAATTCTTTGAATTAAAAAAATTGGATAAATACAGGTCGTACACTAATTAAATTATCCAAAGAATGAGAAAAGGCATGAAGCTGTAGATTACTATATTTTGTATCATGCACTTTATGCGAAGCCAATTGAATAAGAAGAGTTGCATGAACTTTTTAACCCTCTGGCAAATTTATTAATCGGCATAGTTTACAATTACAGCACATCACACAGTGCCATGAATATGATTTTACACAGTTTATCTGTCACAAACAATGGAGTGCTCAACAAAGCACAGTCCAACAATCATAGTTTTAGCTTCATACAAGAAAAGGAATTAACATAACATGCATTTACGTAATATATATGCAACTTTGGTTGATTGATTCTGATGATGTTGATGTTGATCCTCATGCAGAGGAACATTCTGGAGGGAGCCCTTGTGGAAAACGTCTGATATCAGTGCAGTAGTTGTAAACCATGTAGTTCTTCTGAACCAAACGAAGCTTGGCTTGCCCCGTGGCATCCAGTGATTGGCCAGAGGAGGAAGAACATGAAGAAGAACCTGAAGAAGACCAAACACAAGCTTCTGCATTGAAGTTTCTGTATGAGGCCGTGAATGGGGCCTGGCTCCAATCCGTTTTCACAAGCCCACCTCTCGTGGCCCAATCCTCAGCATCCCACAAGCTTGAGTATATTCTCATGGGTTGGTTCTTGGGGAATGGAACACCCTTTGTCTCCAAATTCCTGAACTCCCTTATTGGTGTTCCATCCACAGAAAATCTGTTACATGAAATCAGAGAGAAAAGGTTAATTTTTTATGAGTAAATAGCCAAATTGATGTGTGAAAGATGAAAAATTTACAAGAAAAAACTGCATTTTTACTGGTTTTGTTTTCTTACATGATGCTTGCAGGATTCCATTGGACCGAGTATGTGTGAAAGTACTTGGTGGGGTCAAACCAGAGATGGAACTGTTGTTCTCTATTCCCTTTGCCTTGGCTGAATACGTTGGTGTGAAGAGTGTAAGGATCACCACTCAAGTTGCCCAAAAATTCGAAGTCTATTTCATCATGAGTAGGTCCCAGAGAAGATAGCTGCATCAATCACAAAGCAACACCATTTATTTTTGTTTCACAACATTTCATGCTAAACAACTTTCCTACATTAATTCCATCACACTAATTATTGCTTCATGTTATCATGCACTGCCACGTTCTAATTTCTTTAATGTTTGATTGATGTGTTTATCTGCACAAGAGAGTGCAAATTTTTTCTGTGTTCAAAACAAAACCATGAAAGGCTGAACCAGTTGGATTGGAGTGAATGAATAACTTACATAATAGGCTGTGACAGTGCCAGCTGAATTTCCAGGCACGAGTTTGAGCTGCATGTCGATTTTTCCAAACAAGTATTCATTTTTGGAACGAAAGCCAGAGCCAGAAGCCTTGTCTAGGGAGAGAGTAAGAAGGTTTCCATTTTCAAGGATTTTGGCACGACCACCACCCCATGTTAATTCAAAGTCTTGGAGGAAGCTACCGGCGGTGGCTGCCACCACAAAGGTGGCTACCACCACCGCAAGAAACCCAATATTTTTCATCTCAACCAAAGTGGTGGTGATGATGATCGTTAATTGGTTAGTTTTTGAGAGGGAAAAATAGATATGCCAAGAGAAGTATTTGGTGAAAGTGGTGCATGAAAGTCAAGTTTTGAAGGTATTTATAGAGGCCAAGAGTGTTGATAAGAAGCAATTATTAATGTAAAGGGTGATTGGATTTGAAAGTGGAGGAAGTGGTTGTGAGAAAAGGAAAATCATCTAACTTCAATGGTAGATGATTATAGTGTTGTTCTTTTTATGTATTAGCCAAATATGTTGATTATATATGATATTATTACTTGGGTAATTTTTTGTTTTTTTAAAGCTAATTAAACAATGTTTAATTAATAAAGTTTATAATATGTTAATTATGGAGAGATAAAAATTGTGAAGAAATGGTATTGTTGGTTGACTTGGCAAGGTGAGAGATGGGACCATGACAGCTAAGGAGGGATAATATCCAAGTGCAGTCTCATCAATTTAGGTTCTCACTTTTTAACTAATTGTTAATATGTTATTTGTGTGTGGTTGTATGAGGTTATAACTATTGGTTTTCAATATCCAAACATCAAATCAGAAATGGCTTCATGCATCAAATCAAATTGGCTGCTGTCTAATCTTTTGTTGTTATGTATAATAACAATAATAATCTTCTCCACAGTCAATTGTTTCATGAATCAATCTATTATTACTACCTCCTCCCCATACCCTATACAACCTATTCTGATAAACATCATTGTTTTTTTATGTAGTTGGAGACTATGTATGTATCCTTTTCTATAATCATATCCTAAAACTCAATTGCACTCGTGTTTTCTATGGCTTCAGATTTTCCTAACAAAAACTTTAAACAAACTAATTTCTATCTTCAAAAGATACAATTGCATATCTATTGTTATTTTTTATTTTTTTCTGAAAAGTATTAGTCTTTTTGAAAACAATTAAAAAACGCCATTTTTATTTACCAAACACGACTGTTTCTTAAGGTAAGAATTTCAGCTGCTGGAACTAATTGTGTTTATGTTACCTTCTGTCAAAAAATCGATGAAAATTTAGTTCTACAATATCGAATTGATTTTTCTATTGTTAAGAAATATTTTTAAAAACGTATTACTATAGATTAACAAATTTTATTTAATTGTAAAATTTTTAAAATATATATATATATATATATATATATATATATATATATATATTTTATATATATATATATATATGCAGATATATTATATTTATAAATAGCATTGTAAAAATAGTTTAATATTAATAAAAATAGAACTTAAATTTTTTTAAGTTTATATGGATTATTGTTATTATATGGATTAAGAGAGTGATGTGTGCAGTGTGTGAAATGGTAAAATAAATGACAGCTTGATTGAGAGGAATGTGTGGGATACATTAAGTCTTATATTAGTATTTGTGATTTATGTAATTAATTTGAGTTAAATACGTTTTTGGTTCCTTAAGGTTTGAGTTTAAGTGAATTTTGGAATTAATCTCTCTTCGAAATTTTATACCAATTTAGTCATTCATTTATAGAAATGCGAGAATTTAGTCCTTCTTAGTAAATTTTGTTAAATTTATTTGACATTTTAAACTCATTTTATGATAATATTTGAGTTAACATTGAAGCGAAAATATGTCAAACGATGTAAATAATTCAAATACTATCATGAAATGTGCTTGAAACATCAGGTAAACTTAACAAAATTGGATTAAAATGACTAAGTTCACACATTTTTAAAGATGAATGACTAAATTAGTCAAAAGTGTTAAAGTAACACTAATTCCAAATTTCACTGAAACTCGAGTACCAAAAACATATTTAACTCTTAATATTTTATATTAAAGTTCTTTGCGTTTAAATATTATGAATGCTTTGTTCCAAAATATAGGTCTTACACTGGTCAAGTGTTGCTTTCATCTAAAGCTGGCTGTGATTCGTCACCATTCATCACAGCTGAATAAGATTGTATAATAGCTAACCCTAATCTGGACTTAATGCAGTGTGAGCCTATTCGAATTGCATGGATTTACATAAAATTAATTAGGGATTCCCCACCATAAACAAACTTGGGGTCACCTATTCCATCAACACCTTAATAAAATTCAGTCTGAAATTTTAGTTAAAGAGAAAGAGTCTGAAATTATTCATTCATGTTTCGCATCAGACATCAAAATCAGTGTCTTTCATTTAGACCACTCGGTTTTGCAGATTAATTGGATGACAACCACAGTACACCATGCACATTGGTTCCTTTCAACTCATTATTTTTTCAACTCTGATTGTGTTCATCTTAATTGCAGCTATCAACTTTTTTTATCTATTTAATTTAACCGATAATTGTGTGTTAATTATTACGCTAACACGTTAGTGCTAACAAATAATCATAGATATTGCATCAAACTTTGTTTACACAAATAAAAGCTTAAATTTTTGTAATAGCATAAAACTATAAGAATAATATATATACTTGCTTTTTGAGAAAGTGACGCAATGTTGGTTCCAAAGGGTGTTTGGTGAAGGGTCATTTTAAAACTGTGGTTAGTGTTTATCTTTGGTGTGTAGATTAGGTTTAAATATGGTGCAATTATTGTTGTAACGATCAAAGAATGCATGCATTTATATATAAGGATTAGGGATTAGGCATGGGATAAAATGCTGTCTAGAATGATTGTGTACATGTAACAAATCAAAAGCAATCAATCACTTTCCACCACCAAGATGAAGTTATTCTTCTTCAATCATTTTGGGTCTAGTTTTTCATATAAATAATAATTTTTCATCAAAGACTTAAATTTAAATTTGATTCCAACATTATTTATCATTTTTTTACAAACTAAGGTGTCACTTTCATAAGAATAATGCCTCCATAACAAAAGAAGCAACACCTCTGCTGGACTTATCATGATTCCAAGTTTCAAAGTATATATTATATACTTTTTCGTAAAAAAAGACGTGCACTCTATTCCAAGCAAAAATGAAAATCCCATATTATATATGTATATATACTTTAAAAGATAAGTTACTATGTATTGTTAATATTAAATATTCACTGCAATCTCATGAAATGAAAAATAACCAACCATGTTATTTTACGTAAACAATTAAAGATGATTTACAGTGAAATCTCGGTGTCTTTCATTGCACAAGTGAGATTTCTTCTATTAGCTCCATGCATTATTTTTAAAACATGTTTATTTTCAAATGATGGAAGTTTTCTTGGAGGGTGTGACTTTCTGTTCCTATCTCTTCTTTGGTTTAGTATATTCAAATTTCAATTCTTATTTTTGAAATTCCGAAATTGCGTTAAGGAAATACATTTTTTTTTATCATTTTAAAAATGAAAATATTTAAATTGTGGCTAGAATATTTCCAACCATTAGATATATTTAGATTTTAAGTGATGGCTTGAATTTCATGAGGTGTAGATTACTCCAACAATGTGCTACTTGTTTTTATCGCCATATTCCTTCATTTAATTTAATTAACATAGAAGAAACATAAAGTTGTCATGAGAAAAATTGTACTACTTGATAATGTTAGTATGAGTCCTTTTTATAGACTTAACTTTTGTTCTTAGTGGAAGAGACAGTTCAACCACAGTGAATGTAATTGTTTGTTACACCTTCAATTGTGTGTCCTTTGTAATGTCACAAGAGTCAAAAACAGAGGATGTTTTAAACTTGTTGGGCTTCAAATGAAACTTGGGGTAAGTCTCAAAGTTGTTTATGTTCTTCTGAGGTATTCTAATTTTTTTTCAACTCTTGTAAAAAATATATTAAAAAACATGTGTTCAAGAGTCCTATGTAACCAATCATTGGCATATTTCTGGCCGAATGAATCACTTTCGCCTTGTTTTCGATCTATTCTATGGGACATTCTTTGAATACTTCTCCCTTCTTCTGTCACATATTTGAAGTGTCAATCTCTTTCTGTTTTCTCAACATAAAGTACAAATTAATAAATAAAATAACACAAAGCAAGAAAAAATTAATGCCAGAAATTAGTGGTTGTTGCCAGTGCTATTGTTGTTGACTTTCATTCATATTTTTTGCCAATGTCTACTTCATGGCTGTGAGGTGAGGTTGAAATTGAACCACAGAAAGCTTCCTTTCTTTCTCCAAGAATGTCTCCCAGAATACTCCAAGGTTTCGTTTTCTCAATTTGTGTCTGCACAATTGCCACAGTGGGTCAAACTTGTTTTTGTTATAGCAATATTGCAAATTCATGCATCATAACTTGAGCATACATACATTTTGATCACCCATCAAAACTAGAATGCTTCAGGAATATTTAGTAGCATTGAATTGAATCAATTTGAAAACCACATGACATGACCCAGTAAATTGTTAAATGGGCACCAACTAATTTCATAAATTTGAACAAAACTGAACATTGTAACTACTTCAAATAAGGTTTTGGTAGAACTTCTTAGATGTATCTTCTTTCATTTTACCAAGTCTTGAACATAGATCATGAATCATGTGATCTTTAATAAAGTTTGTGATTGATTGCAACAGAAGCTTCACCTTCTACCAAGCCAGAGCACAAATCTGGAGGAACATTGTTTTACTTCCTAGGAGGAATTGTTGTGCTAGCCATAGTGTTGATTTTTTTTTACGTACTTGTACTTCGGAAGCGTATCAAACGGTCACCACAGGGTATGACAGAACAGAAAGGTAGTTTGAGAGATGAGAAAAATCATCATAAGTGAAACCACAACACTAATGTCAAAATCTTTGAGACCTTGCAATTTGTTTACTATTCGTGTTTATGATTATCCTATGAATAAATGTTTGTGTTTGTGCTTGATTAGAGATTCGAAAACACATAGAATCAGCAGATATGATGAAGATGATATTTTCATCTAATCAACAGTCAGGTAACTCTAAAAGAGGATTGCATGGTCAATCAAATATCTTGTATATATTGAAGGTAATGATTTCAACATGTACACAGGGTCCAAGGAGTTCTTTAGTGGGAACCTTAGGACAATTAACTGCTTTGACTACCAGACATTGAAGAATGCAACCATGAATTTCCATGCAGATAATTTTCTTGGAAGTGGTGGATTTGGACCTGTTTACAAGGTATAAACATTATATCTAGTAGGAATCTTGATTTAATAGAAAATTTTATTTTTATGATGGAATTGGTTACACAGATCACAGGATACTATTGGATTTGGTTAAAAATTGAATTTTGTAAGATGACATTAACTATGAAGTGTCTCTGGATTCATAACACCCCAGAAAGAAAAAAAAAATAAAAATAAGACAAATGTTAAGGATTGGATATTCCCATAACTAGCATAATGTTAAGGATCGAAGATGATACCAATTTAAAAAGATAAACTTTAAGACTAACTCGATATGTTCATCTTTAACCTGTAGTTATGTTTTGTCAGGGAAAGTTGGCAGATGGAAGAGTGATTGCAGTTAAGAAATTGTCTCTCAACAAGTCTCAACAGGGAGAAAAAGAATTTCTGGTAGAGGTGAGAACAATCACTAGTATCCAACACAAAAATCTGGTTCGTCTTCTTGGATACTGCATAGATGGACCGCAAAGGATACTTGTCTATGAATACATGAAAAACAGAAGTTTGGACCTCTTTATTCATGGTATCCTTTCTTTCTGAATCCTCTTTGGTCCTTTTTAATTATGAACAATTACTGGTGTGAAACTTTATCTGGTAAATTTGTCATTCTAGTGCACATAAAAGTCTTAATATAGTTCTACACAAGGACAATGCAGTTCCAAAACTTGTACAAATTCACCAATGACAGCAACTTTTATAGTAAAATTATAATAAAACATGTATGAACATATTTTACTCTCTCTAATATTATCAACTTTGCACCATATATGAATACCTACATTGATGAATAAGCTACCAGAATTTTAATTAAGTCTAATAAAGATCTCATTCTAACTTTGGGAGTAACACTTACAGTAATGAAGGGTATAAGAGAACACAAGTTAAATTAGTCAAAATGCATTTACAAGGCTCAATCTCATTAATTTAGGGTGTTTTAATCAGCATTTACCTTGAGAAACTTTGGTCTAATCATCATTATCAACTATCACTTTCATTCTAGTTCTTATATAGAATTATTTCTGTAGTGGAATATTCATATAGTGGACACCTAAACCACTGTTTGATGAATGTTTGAAGGAGCTTAGGATTGTATTGATGGAACAATTCTTTCTTTTCCTGCTTCTTGAATACAGAAAACAGTGATCAATTTCTGAATTGGAGAACTAGATTCCAAATTATTCTGGGAGTAGCCAGAGGACTACAATACCTTCACGAGGATTCACACCAAAGAATTGTTCACCGAGACATCAAAGCAAGCAACATTCTTCTTGATGACAAGTTTCAGCCAAAGATTGGGGACTTTGGGCTAGCAAGATTTTTCCCGGAAGACCAAGCTTATCTTAGCACACAGTTCGCTGGAACACTGTATGTCATTTATGGAAACAAATCAAAACGATATCCTTATATTATTATAGAATGATATTTCACTGTATTCACTGAATAAAAATTGCTATACACCTTTATTAGTTCATCATATGGTTCAGAGCAATTCCACCATCATTATGATTTTATTGCTGCCAACTACCCGTCTGCAAAAGCAGTGTTTTCTGCAGAGAACTTTTAATGTTTCCACACATTTCAACACCATCATATCTAGCAGCATATCATTAAAGTCGTCATCTCTGATACTATTTGAGGTGATTGGATGAAGTACATGAACATTAAATTCCTTTTGTTACGACATCAATGCTATTATACTTTATGTATAAAATGATTATTGTAGTTTTTTTTAAAGAAAACAGGATGTTTGACAAATGTTCCTATCATTGTATTGTAACTTTTGTTTGTCACTTGAAACATCTTCAGTTGCCAAACAGCTTAAGCTAAGATATTTCCATTGATAAATGTCATTTTTGTTGTTTTTTTTTTTACTTTTTGGACAGAGGTTACACTGCTCCTGAATATGCCATTAGAGGGGAATTATCAGAAAAAGCAGATATCTATAGTTTTGGAGTTCTCTTGCTTGAGATAATCTGTTGCAGGAAAAACACAGACCACACTTTGGCATCAGAAATGCAGTACCTCCCTGAATATGTAAGTTCCAACATTTCCAAATACATGTTTCTCTATTGTTAGCACCACAATCTGTTTTCTATGTGCTGCATGTAACATAAATTAATTAATTTGATGATACTAGGCATGGAAACTGTACGAGAATGAAAGGATATTAGACATTGTAGATCCGAAGCTGCGAGAACATGGATTGGTAGAAAAGGATGTTATGCAAGCAATACACGTGGCTTTCTTATGTCTGCAGCCTGATGCACATTTGAGGCCTCCCATGTCAGAGATTGTGGCATTGTTGACATTCAAAATTGAAATGGTGACAACACCAATGAGGCCAGCATTTCTGGATCGAGGAGCAAGAAATGATGATGATGATGAGAAAGAACACAAGGGTTTAACATCTCCCATATAACATCACTGAAATCTGTGTTCCCTACCCATATATAAGGCTATAGCCACAAATCTAAACAAAAAATTATTGGATTTGTTGGATAATTAGGGCCATGAGATCTTAAAGAAGGAGAGGAGAGAAGAGTTTAAAGAAAACTTCATAGTGTAGATTTCATTTCCTTAAGTTTCTATAGATATGGTTTATATGAGCTTTTCAGAACTATAAAATAAGAGGTTTACTTTTACTACTGTGATGAATTCAACAGTAGTTGAGTTCCATTATGTAGTTGGCTTAATAATTCTTTTATATTGGAAAATGGTCATAATCTATAACTATTTAGGCTTTTTATTAGTATTTTTATTTTGTTTAGTATATAAGTATATAAATATTTATATATTATTTTTAAATTATTATAAACATTGATATATTTTTAATAATAATAATATTTTTTTTGATAAATACCTTAATTTAATGCGATTATTATATAATACTAAATTTAAATTATAGAAATTTATTTTTTTATTAATCTTGAAAGTTTAGTATGTAATTCATTTACATATTTTAAAAGAAATATATATTTTTCATAAAATAGTTGATTATCAAAGAATATAATATGATGGTAAAAAATAAAAATTTGTCAATAATTCAAATTTATCGACAACTTACTTATGTTTAAAAATTAGTTAGTAAAATGATTATCAAAAAATTTATTAATAATTACAAATTCATTGGTAACACTGGTGCAGGGAAGGGAAATGACAGCGGTTATTTTCAGTTTTTGGCTTCGGGTCCACAACCAAGGCATATACGGCCGAGGTAAAAAGGTAGTACTTTATGCCTCGGTTACAAACCCGAGGCATATTTAATATTTACTGCCTCGGTTTTCTCATAACCGAGGCCTAATGGGTAAACCTAATTAAAAAAATAAAGCTTCTTCTTCCAGCAGCCTCTTCCCCTTTCCCCTTCAAACCACCACAACTCCAATCTGCCACCGCACGCCCCCATCTCTTCTTCACCACGCCACCACGCAGCTAGCTTGCCGGCGACACCAATCGACGCTGGAGACGTCGCCATCCCTCTTGACAGCCCAACCACTTTGTTCTCACGCACACATCGACCCTAACCCCGCAACTCGGCCTGCTTCCGCACGAACCCCAGGGCCACTGCCATTAGTGCACGTCCTTCGTTCAAAGCTCCGACTCGTCGGCGGTAACTGTGGTGGTCGTGCCTAGTTCATGTTATCCGGTGAAGTGCTGTAGTGGCGGTGTGCGACGGTGGCTGGGAGCTCACAGTTTTCGCTGCTGCGCGGTGGTGCAAAGATGCAATGGAGGTTGATGCGAGGTGCAGCATGATGGTGCGGTGATGGAGTTGCGAACAGGTGCAGGACGTTGGTTGAAGATGATGGAGGCCTGCACGTTTTCGCTGCTGTGTTGGTTGTGTGCTGTTTGGAATTTAACAAAAGAGTGCGCCGCTGCTACAGTGAAGAAATTGGGGTTTTTTAACCCTACAAAGGGATACTGCCTCGGTTATTCGAAACTGAGGCATATTGTCTCGTTATATGCCTCGGGTAGCAGCTGAACCGAAGCATAAGGTTTCTACTGCCTCGGTTAAAAAAGAACTGAGGTATATTGCTTCAGTATAAAAAAAAATGTGGGTCAACGCGAGGGGTCAAAATTTTTTTAAGCTATATGCCTCGGTTAGAATGACAACCGAGGCATAAAAGATGACTTTAATTACAAAAATGCCACCGCGTGTTTATATGCAGCGGGTGCGTAGGAACCGAGGCATATACTGCGATGTAAAAGCCCTAAAGTGCACTAGTGTAATTACCAACAAATTTTAACTATGTGATGATCGGATCTTTTTCTTCTTCCTATTTCTTTTTTTTTCTACTTTTTCTTTCTCTCTCCTCCTCTTCCTCCCCTCCTATTCACCCTCCTAGTCCTTTGATGCGTTCATGAGTTCCGATTTCTCCTCCTCTTCTTCACCCTCCAACTCCACCTCCTCCACTGTGTTGTCATGACTGTTATCACCTTCAACTTCTCCTCCTCCTTTTTTTTTCTCTCCTAATCTATCTCCTCTTAATATATACAAAACTCATCCAACTTTGTGAAAAAATTTCACTCATTTTTTGCCAACAAATTTATCACTAGAAATATTCATCGACAATAAAAATTATAAATTATCAATAAAATTTAATGACAAAATTTATTGTTGGATATATAATTGATGAAAATATTTATCGATAATACAATTTTAATTTACCAACAAGTCTTACCGACAGATTTATTACTAATGAAAATATTCCTTGATAATTTAACTTTTAAAATTTGTAAATCAATTAAATTTTATTGACAAATTTATTTTCATTATAATTAAAAATTTCTTGTATTGTTTTTATGGAGCATAGAAAATATAATAAGGGTTTTACACCATTTGTATTTGCATGCAAAGAAAAATAACATTATTATAGCATGTCCTTGATAAGATTCCAATATTTTCAAATTATTGGCAAATCATTTACGTTGATGATTAAAGGGAGTTATTTTAAATAAAAATGACACATTAACAAAGTCATTTTTATCAAAATTTGACAAACTACTAAATAAGGTAAAAAAGTAATATTTTTATTACCATTAAAAAATAAAAGATTAATCTAGTAGAAAGTTTGTCAACTTTATCAAAAGATTTTTTCTCAAAAACTCATTCTCCTATTTTAAAAGTTGTATAAAAGTTTTCTAAAATATTTTTTACAAACTAAGGCAATATTGTGTGAGTGGTAGCAAGAGACCGTGAACATTCTAGTTTTTATAATGGTTTATTTCTAACCTATGTCACGTTTAGTTCTTTAATGCATTGCAGAGGATTTCTTTAAACAATTAAATGTGTATAAGTATTTTTTATTATCATTTATGACTTATAAGTACGTCAAGTCTATTTAGATTATCCAAATTTTGACTTTATAAGTACATAATGTTTCTCTAAATTAAGTACATAAAATCTTTCAAAACTATGCAAAAATTGATAAAATTGTTTAAGGCCTCACACTCAAGTGATTCAATATGAAATACAATTGGTCTTTGTTTAGAATCTAGTTTCACACAAATATTATCACAAAAGAATCCATTACGACCAAATATTTATATGTTATAGGCATCACAAAAGATTTTTATTGTCTAACACTTAAATTTTTTTGAATCTTCTTAAAGGTTTGTCAATTTTTTTGTTAATTAATCACATAAATTTATACTTTGAACTTGTTAGCACTTCTAAAAATTCATGATTAAACAAATTTATTTTCTATTATTTCTTTTACGGAATACATTTAATTAACTCATAACACTTAATAAAAGAATAAGATTATTTAATACACAAAAATTCTAATTTTATATTGAATTATGAAATTATTAGTTTCATATATGCTTCAAACAAATACGTATTTATTCAAAATTAGAATTTTCGTATTATTCATGTATTATCTTGTTTATTTAAAATTTATAGATTAAGTATGAGTTCAGGCATAAATTAATTTGTTTTAACTATTTCATATTTTGTAATTCTTAAAAATATGGATACATTAATTCAATCCTTAATAATAGTATCACTATAACTTTTTATAAAATCCTGATAATAACTTTATCATAATTACAGGGGAATTCGAAGGGTTAAATGGAAAAATCTTAGGAAGGAAGAGATCTATTTTTTTTCTATAACTAATAACTAATTAACTTTAACATATAACTCTCAATCAGTAATCCATCCAATATATTTTATATGTGGGGAAATATAAACATTTTAAAAACCCTTTCCCTAATAATATTCGTTGTTAAATAAAGTGATGCTTTTATATAATTTAATATTTTATAGTGTGTTGATTTATTTTAACGCTCTTTTTAATATTTTCTATTTGATTTAAATATAAACTAAAACTATCACTAGAATAGGAAAAATCATCGACCCAAAAAATCCCTAAGACCTTGATAACAAAAATATTCACTAAATATCAAATTTTCGAAATCAATACAATAATTTTTTGATTCATTATTTTTCACCCAAAGTTTTAAATTTTTTATATTCAAATTAAACAAAAAAACAAAAACTATTTCACATCCCTAGCAATTAATCACTTATCTAAAAACCTAAGTACTTAGACACAATAAACACTTTTAATGATAAACTCAACTACCAAGCAAAGGGTTCATAGCTTTCCTCTTTCTACAACTTGTGAAAGGTGGTCCATTAACTCTCTTAATTGCATAGTAATCATATATATATATATATATATATATATATATATATATATATATATATATATATATATATATATATATATATCTATATATATATA
>Ga0214542_1000215_pt1 | contig 92628 bp, 48 predicted proteins | sample CNSS1metaG_FD_160096 | JGI IMG/M metagenome (GOLD analysis project Ga0214542, IMG submission 160096) | Root nodule microbial communities from cowpea collected in UCLA plant growth center, Los Angeles, California, USA - CNSS1 | ecosystem: Host-associated > Plants > Roots > Nodule | place: USA... | reverse complement strand
TGGGTTTCACCCTACCACACACAAGGTTAGCCTTTAAACGTCTAAGGCCATTATCCTGCTAAAGACTAGGGCCTCCCGCTACTCTTACCACTTGGGTCAGTTTGCTCTACTTGAGACTCACTGACCCTTTAGAGTTTCGGGATGCGATTCTTACTTGAATCCTTATCCTAACATATACACTACTCACCACCATGAGATCTCCCCACGAGACTCATGGAATTACGCCTATCACACAATCAGAATCATTTTTCTCATACAATTCCACTTCCCTCATTATCTTCACCCAATTCTCATGTTAAGACATCACAAAGCCATAAATCCATGATCAACCTCATACCAAGCATGCCAATTTCATTCATAAATCCAAACACCCAAGCATATTCACGAACATCATATTTAAGAAGAATAATCTAGACAATACATGCATCAAATCATCAAAACAATCAAGAAGACAGTGCCCGCACTCACCACTGCACTGACCTCGCCCAAGCTAGGGACCTCGCTCAAGCGAGGTGCTTGCCTCGCTCAAAATCGTGGGCTCTCGCCTAGGCGAGACATGCAACAGTGACCCTTGGGAGATTTCACGAGCTCTCGCTCAGGCGAGGCCTTCTCGCCTGAGCGAGACAAGGCGTCGCTCAAAACGTGACTGGCCGCCTGGGCCAGCGCTCGAGGCAGAATCTTTGGCGAGCTTCTGCTATTCTCGCCTAGGCGAGGCGAGCTCGCCTGGGCGAGAATACCAGTTCTCCCCCACTGTTCTGCGCATGCAACCCAGAACAAACAGACCAAACATCTTTCTTTTTATCTCACACAAGCACAAACATTTTCCAACTCATTTTATGCAACAACAGAAGGGAAAACAAGCACCTACAACGAAAGACGAAGAATATTAGCTTCCCTTACCTTGCTTAGATGCTAAAAAAACGCAACAGACCCGCAACTAAGAAGTACGTCAGCTCCAAGGGCTAGAGCAGTGAGCTGAAACATGGAACGAAGACAAATCAGGGTATGAGACAAAACCCTAACCGGTCTAACACACTTAAACGGTGTAAAGAATAGGAAAACAGACTCAAAACCTTAAGGTTTAACTTACTTGAAGGTGAGAAAGATTTTGCTAGCTCGGAGATGAACGAATATTGTGCCCTAGCAGAGCACTTTGCTGGAGATTTGAGAAGGAGAGGAAGGAGCTGATTCTGAAAAGGTGACAAGTGAATAATGAGTCAGCTGGAAGGGGTATTGGGGTCCTACAGTTGGGCTGGCCTTGGACCTACGAAAAGGCCAGGCCCACCTCTTTTTGGGACAGAAACAAGGGCTTACATTCGTTGATTTAATTCAATTAGATGTCATTTTGTGATGTTAATGGATCAATCACAAGAACAATTTATTGACTTTTTATTTGACCATTTACTCATTGCAATCTAACATATATAATAACACAATAGTGTATACTATTGTATATTTCTATATATTTAAGTTTGATTTTATATACTATTGTCACATAAATTAATTTGTATTTAATATTTATATTATATTTTGACATTAAACAGGTCTTCAAGTTTAAATTACTTTTATGACTTGAATATATATGTTATTTATCAATTTAAATATATTTTATTGATATAATAATATCTAATTTTATGTTTTAAAATATGTTTACTTAACTGTTTCCGAAAAAATGCGATTAAATAATGAAACTATAACTAAAACAAAAATTAACATATAAACAATGCACGATGACATTTTTAAAGTTAAATTATCAAAATTTACGACCTAAACGTGTTAGATATAAATCATAAATTTTGGATTTTATGTCTTAACCTAAAAATCAAAATTATATATATCTATATATATATATATATATATATATATATATATTCTAATATTAGATATCACTATTAATTAGTGTGTATAGAAGTTCTATTATATTAATTTTTTCTTCATTTATTTTAGTGAAATAGGTAGAGTAATTCTTTCTAACGTGGATATTATTATCATGTATCGGATCAAAACTATCATTAGGACATGAGTCATTAAAAATTAAATAACCATAAACACTTATGACTTGTGGATGGATCATATAGTTTGAAAAAATTTATATGTAATAACATTATATAGTTGTTTTAAGTCTTATGAATTTCTCACTCATATTAAAGGAGGAGATTATCAAAATATAGACATGTCAAAGTGAGCCAACCCGGCTCATACGGGTTGGCTCACCACGAGCCGGGTTCAAAATGAGTGAACCCAACCCGGCTCACTTTCTGGTGAGCCAGAAATTTTGTAACCCGGCTTAACCCACCACGGGTTGGTGGGTTAAGTGGGTTGGCTCACCAACCCACCTAAATTTTTTTTTTTTAGTATTCAAATATTTAAATAAATTTTTAAGTAATCCATGAGATGACAATCATAGTAAAATCAAGAACCAATGTTTTGATCATCCTCACCACCAATATATGAAGAATTATTTCCAAGAAAGTATCCATTAGTCTAAGAAAGCATGACTAATATTACAATTTTTCTGTCATGCTATTCAACAAAATATAAATAAAAAAAACTATACATTTTTTTCATGCTAATTTAGAAAAAATTGTTTATAAGATGGTTACTTGAGTAATTTACTATAAAGATTATAGTTAAAGATTAAAGTATCAACATATATATAACTTGACAATCAAATTAATTAAACATTCAAATAATTCAAATATAATTAAGCAACATTCTAGCATTTAAAAATATGAAATTGTGAACAAATATAATAGGAGTAGTAAATAATTATTAAAAAAAATTTAAAAAATTAAAAGAAAATTTAAAAAAATTAAAAAAATTGTAAAAAAATGTTGGTGGGTTAAGTGGGTCAACCCACCTTCAACCCGGCTCGAACCCGTTTAACCTGTGGGTTAAGTGAGCCGGGTTAAGTTCAACCCACTTTTGAAAAAGTTGAATTTTTCTCAACCCAACCCGGCTCGAACCCGTGGTGAGCCGGGTTGGCTCACGGGTTGAAACCCATTTTGACATCTCTATCAAAATAAGATGAAAATAAAAATAAACTAGTCATATCATAAAGCATGTAAAAGATTAAATTTTGATTATTTTTTCTTTTAAATTAGATTACCTTTTTATTCATTAGATAATTTTGACTTTAATATATTTTGTACAGACACCAGTGTAGTAAGGATTTTCTGTCCCGATTATTTTTCATATTCTCTGAAAAGAGTTATATATAATATATATATATATATATATATATATATATATATATATTATGGTTGGTTTCATGTCAAAACCAATTCCATTAGAAAAAGTAAAAAAACTTACGGATATTATAACACTAATAGACCTAAATTTTGTATACAATAAAGAAGAAAAAGTAAAACATTTACGTCGTAAATATTTATGATTTACATGTGATAGACATAAGCCCTAAACCTAAACTCAAACTCTAAACGTAAATGTTTTGTTATTTAGCCGATGAACTTATTAGATGTAAATTTACATTTTCTACAATTAATATACAAATCCCAAAAATACCTAACGTACAAAGCCTGTTTTTCTTATGTATTAGTATGTGACATATTATACAAGAAAAAATATATTTATTTATATTTGTGATTGCATAGTATATTATTATTATTATTATTATTATTATTAAATTATGCATTGATAGATACATAGATTTTGAAAATGTACTTTATATCTTTCTAAGATATTAACTAATTAGAATGAGTAGTGCTGTCTGCAAAACAATATATTTATTTATATCTCTGACAAATATCCCAACTTTAGTTTATTAATGTTTATCAATGTGTTTCATATTATTTCAAAATACATTTAATAAATGGGTCACGCTATTTAATTTTGGCTTTTCGTCATCTGTATAAAAGATTCCATCTTGTTTATCTATTTTTAATTTGTACTAATAGTATTGTTAACATTAAATTTTATGCTAAGACTCTTTTCAAATTTAATTTATATACGCATAAAATTTGTATACATTACATTAATATACATAGAAATATTGTCAAAAAAATTTTAAAATATTTTTCATTTCAATAAAAATTGTATCATACTATATAAGAATATAGCCTCTATTCGTATATTTTCTTAAATTTCCCATTTTTTTTCTCTCTCTCTTTACAAATAATATCAACATCTTTATATAATATATAAATGAACAAATTTATGTAAAATATTAGGACACACTCGATAATTTTTTTTAAAAAATAATATATTTGTGAGTTCTTCTACATAAAAATTATTCATCTTATACATTATACAGTTTTATTTAACTAGAGTCTTGTTTTCTCACCTTCAATTCTTACAATATCTTATTTTTTTCAATATGTTCATTTACTCTAGAACACAAAATCATAATCTGTCTAATATATCATTACATTTTCTATTCTCTTTCTAATAAAATAATTAATAATCTCCATTCAAATTCAGATGGCAAAAGAAGTTCATTTATTTTTTACATAAATTCAAGTTAGTTCGTTTTGGAGCATGATTTACGATTTTGTCTTTAAAAAAACATTTTAGAGGATAGAAAGAAAAAAAATTTAAATTATTTGTCTTGACTTCTAAATCATTTCATACTATTCAACATATATATATATATATATATATATATATATATATATATATATATATATTATTATTATTATTATTATTAAAACATGATTTTTTATTAATACATTACATTGAAGTACAATAATTGATTGTGTGACATTAATTTGATTTGGTCAATATGTTCATCCCATGAGGGTGACTCTTTACTCCCGAGAGATGCTGACAAAATAAAATGCAAAATTTCAACGATTGGACCAAAACACTTCCATGAAGGAATCAGATCCATAGATTCCTTGGATTAAATTAATTAGATACCCTCTTAGTTTGACTTACTAACTTTCTTGCGTCCAGCAACAGGTAAGCCTCAAAATCTCCACTATGGTTCCTAAGAAATGGAGACACCTGCATACTATTCTGATTTTATTCAATTAATTGCTACCAACTGAAACAATTTCTGTCACAGTTTCATGGCTTCTGCATCAGGGTGTGGACCATTTGAATTCTCTAGCAAGTACTATCATGTGTCTCAGAATGGAGGTGTGTGCGTGAGGCAGACCAGTTTCTTTGAAGGAAAACCAGTGCTTAATCAAGGAGTTGGTTACTCTGTCATTCTTGGTTTTGGTGCTTTCTTTGCTCTTTTCACTTCTTTCTTGGTTAGTAATCCTCAAATGTGTTTTATTTTTCTCTAGTTAGTTTCATCCTTTGTTAGAACTAGAAAATCAGTGCTATGTTTTTTCTCATAATCACTGGTTTATGCTTTCATAGTTCGTCAAGTTATCATAATAAATTGATTTGGTACAAATATTCTTGTGGATCAGGTGTGGCTGGAGAAGCGTTATGTGGGGTCACGTCACACTTCTGAATGGTTTAACACAGCAGGAAGAAGTGTTAAGACAGGGCTTATTGCTAGTGTTATTGTGTCTCAGGTAATGAACTCAAACAGTCTCTGTTATGTACTTTTTAACCTGAAGTTCAATTTTCATGTCTCAATTCTTACAATGATTTTTGTGCAGTGGACATGGGCTGCTACAATACTGCAAAGCTCTAATGTAGCATGGGAATATGGAGTTAGTGGACCTTTCTGGTATGCTAGCGGGGCCACCATTCAGGCATGAACCTTATATGATTTTTCCTCAGAACAAAGCAATTTTTTCTTCTGAATTTTCGTGTAATGGAATGTGGAAATGGAAGTACAGCTGAGAGTTTATAACGTATTGAAAATGGTCAGGTATTGTTGTTTGGAATCATGGCCATAGAGATTAAAAGAAAGGCTCCTCATGCTCATACTGTTTGTGAAATTGTCAAGGCACGGTATGTTACGTGGTTTGGAGTTTGGACATTCAGAGTTCTTTAATCTATGTTTTTGCTCCGTATTTGAGTACAATGTTTTGGTCATTCTGATGATAACAAAGTTTATTTATCTCAGTTGGGGGACTTCTGCACACGTTGTTTTCCTGTTTTTCTGCTTCTTGACGAACATAATTGTGACAGCTATGTTGCTCCTTGGTGGTTCTGCTGTTGTGAATGCATTAACAGGGGTGAACCTTTATGCTGCTAGCTTTCTAATACCACTTGGAGTAATTGTTTATACCCTAGCGGGTGGACTGAAGGCCACATTCTTAGCAAGCTATATCCATTCTGTCATAGGTTTCTACTTAATTTTATCCTTTTTCACATTTTGCTATGTTCATGTCTTTTACTGTTAAACTGGGAATTTGTTGATTTACACTTTTCAGTGCACATTGTTTTGGTGATTTTTGTCTACCTTGTCTACACGGCTAGCAGTGAGCTTGGTAGCCCTTCTGTTGTGTACAATCGACTCCTAGAGGTTGCAAGCAAATCAAGAACATGTCATGATCCTATATCACACAAAGGGCAATCTTGTGGTCCTGTTGGTGGGAATCACCAAGGTTCTTACCTAACAATGCTGAGTTCAGGTGGCTTGGTGTTTGGGATTATAAACATTGTTGGCAACTTTGGCACTGTGTTTGTTGACAATGTAAGCATCAGTTAAGAATCAATGTGTCTTCCATCATAAGTTTGTTTGATTTCAAGCTTGTAAAGATAAACTGTCCTCTTTTCTTGTTATTTGGGTTTTGTTGCTAATGATTCTTTAAATGGTGAAAAATGACTAGGGATACTGGGTGAGTGCCATCGCAGCAAGACCTTCATCAACTCACAAAGGCTACTTGTTGGGAGGCTTGGTCTGGTTTGCTGTGCCATTTTCTTTGGCTACATCGTTGGGTTTAGGAGCTCTAGCCCTTGATTTACCAATAAATGAAAGTGAAGCAGGTCGTGGACTTGTTCCCCCTGCTACAGCAGTAGCTCTGATGGGGCAAGGAGGATCTATTCTTCTTCTTACCATGCTTTTTATGTAAGCTACAATCATCATATCCCCATTGGAAATACTTTCATTATTTCTGAATAATTTTAAAATAACAAACGGTAAGAAATACACTTTAAGTCTAACTTAATTTTATAAAATCAGCTTGTAAGATGGAGTTTATATCTACTTATATATTATAAACTCGTCTTATTTTTAGTCAATACGAGATCTCCTCCTGCAGCAAACACATTAACAATTTGATACAAGGCTTGTCACAAAACTATCCAGCCTTTGTTTAAATTTCTGATAATTTTGAACTTTGATACATTCATCAGGGCAGTGACTTCAGCTGGTTCATCAGAACTAATTGCGGTGTCATCATTATGCACATATGATATCTACAGAACTTACATAAATCCTAATGCGAGTGGAAAGCAAATCCTGAAGGTGTCAAGGGGTGTTGTTCTAGGCTTCGGGTGTCTGATGGGGTTGCTAGCAGTCATACTGAACAAGGCTGGAGTTTCTTTAGGATGGATGTACCTTGCAATGGGAGTTCTGATTGGGTCAGCAGTTCTTCCTATTGCTTTTATGCTTCTATGGAGAAAAGCAAATGCAACTGGAGCCATTCTTGGAACAGTCGCAGGTTGTGTTCTAGGAATTATCACATGGCTGTCTGTCACAAAAGTACAATATGGCAGGGTAAACCTGGATACAACAGGAAGAAATGCACCGATGCTTGCTGGAAACCTTGTCTCTATACTAACTGGTGGAGTTGTGCATGCTATCTGCAGCATGTTGTGGCCTCAGAACTATGACTGGAGCACCACCAAACAAATCACAGTGGTGGAAAAGGAAAAAACTTATCTGCCAGCAGAAGAGTTTAAAGAAGAAAAGCTAATCAGAGCTAAAGCATGGGTGGTGAAATGGGGTATTGGTTTCACTGTTTTGATTGTCATACTGTGGCCTATTCTCTCCCTCCCAGCAGGTAACTTTGAGTTGCATTGCAGTAACAAACATTTGAACATGTTTTTTTTTTTTTAATTAAATATGTTTTTAGTTTAAGACAAAATTGAAATTCATGTTTCTAAAACTTTAATAATACATTTTGGTTCCTAATGATTAAAATTAAATAGATATAATCCTTTTAATCCAATTATATTGAAATTTTTTATGTGTTAAATGCTTTGATGTTTAAATTGTTTGACAAGTTCCCGAATTTTGTTTTAATGTCAGCTAGAATTTCAATTTAAACATATTTCATGTCTAATTTTGTGTTAAATTTTGAAGGACTAAAAACATAAACATATTTAAACGTTTTATTTTATTTGCTTATACCAAAAAATAAGAGCAAAGTCTTTGTTTTCCTAACCAATAATTTTAGTCTCACACTTTCATTTGTGCCTTACCACAGGTGAATTTAGTAAGGGCTACTTCTATTTCTGGGCAGTGATTGCTATAGCATGGGGTAGTGTTGGGTCTGCTGTGATAATTATTTTACCATTAGTGGAGAGCTGGGAGACCATTCAAAGTGTGATGATGGGGATGTTTACAAATGACAGGCTAATGGAAAAGGTTGAAGAGTTAAATTTGAAGTTGCAGACAATTATTCATGCAATACCAGAAGCAGAGAGACTTTACTTGCTTGAGAAGGGAAAGGCCAAAAAGTTAGAAGAAGCCCCGGAACAACATTCTTCTTCTCTTCCTGCATAACATTCTACAACAGACACAATACTTGCTAAAACCAGAAGAGAATTTACGATTGTTTTTCTGCTAATCAGTTTCAAACACAACATAAATAAAACATTGCATTTTTCCTAACCTTATAAACGAGTCACATGTTGTGATGTTACAGTGTATGTATGCACAGTGATCGAAATGCCGAAAGAAGTGTCTATAATGGGTGCCTAAATAAGAACAGATGATCCAAAAGAGTAATGATTCATTTTAAAAATTGATACAATGATAAACTATGGGGTTGGAGAACAAAAAGCCGTTCATTTAATTTGATATACCAATATTCGACATTCAAAGAAACCTTACCTTGATGAATATTTCTTCCGTTTTACTATCTTTTTAGATAACGCTTCTATGTACATTTCCAGTAATATATTTTTTAGTATTCTCCTCATCAATCATTTTCCTAATTTTTTGGTTAACAAGTAAATAATTTTAGAGCGATGACAATGATTTTCAATAATACAAATATGAAGAATTCATTATCACACGTAAAAAGTGCTTTTAAATTATAAAAAAGATCTGAACGTTGAGAAGTGCATGGCATTGGAGGTGCAGCTGGATCAGAGGGAGGAGGAGGAGTTCCTGAGGGCTTTGGTGGCAGTGGTGGTGGAGCTCATCCTGTTTGTAGACTTGGAGGAGGTGGTGGTGGTGGTGGAGCTGAACCTGTACGTACTGGACCTGGAGGAGGTGGAGGTGGAGCTTAACCTTTGCGTAGTGAAGCTGAAGGAGGTGGAGGTGGAGCTAAAGGTATTTGCAGAGGAGGTGGAGGTGGAGGGGGAAAGAAACGTATTTGTGGTGGAGATGAAGGAGGTGGAGGTGTTTATGGAGGAGGTAGAGGTGTAGGGGGATAGAGCTGAATCTGTTTGCTCATATAGTGAAGGAGTTGGAAGTGGTGGTGGAAGAGGAGGAAGAGGAGCGACGGAGGTGGAGGTGGTAAAGGACCTGGAAGAGGAGGAGACGGTGGTGGGGCAGAACCTCTTGGTGGAGGAGAGGGTGGTGATAGGGCGAGACCTCTTGGTCATGGTGGGCTACAGAAGCTGAAGGGAAAGGAAGTGGAGGTGGTGGCACATTCGGACTCAACCTATTTGTATATATAGCGAAGGAGGAAGTGGGGCTCAACCTCTTTATGCATTAGGTAGTGGGGTAGTGGTGGGGGCATCGCAACGGTTTTAGATACGCAAAAAACCACACTTTTATTCTCATATTTATCAGATAAGAGAATTTTAAGGGATATAACTAAAAGGACAGTAATACTTTAACTTCTTTTTTTTTTTTTTTAGCAAAATGATATTTTAACTCGTTTGTTTTGATTCACTTTTAATCTATCACTTTCATCATTTTTAAATTATCTATTTTAATTTTTTGTAATAATATGATGTGATGATCTAAGAGTGATGAGAGTGATGAAATAAAAATGAGTTAAAGTATCATTATTTTTTTTTTGTTCACTTTTAATCTATCACTGTTAGATCATCACATCATTTAAAAGAATCAAAATAAATAATTTAATGATAATTGAAGGAGTAGGTAAAAAACAATGAAATAAACTATCTTTATCCATAACTAAAATTTGATTCTTTTCAACTCGAAATTCTAAGATCAATTGAATTTTTAATTTTTTTTAAATAGGGTTAAATGGTTAATATTTTTTTATGACATTTAGACGAAGTTGTTATGAACTTAGTCAAATTCCTTTTTTCTTACAAAAATGAAAAAAATTGAAGCGTTATTTAGTATTAAAATCATCAGGATTCATGATAATTTCAATATTTTTTTTAAATACCAGTTGGAATCTTAACGGTTTTCTTTTTATCAAGAAAAAAAATAAAAATGAAAATATCAAACTCATGACTTCTTTTGTCTGAAATGTGGTTGCGAATCCTATTACATCATCTTATTTTACAGAAAGAGATGCCACTAACCATATTTTAGAAATTCAAAAAAACCATTTAAAGAAAAAAAAAAACCCTAAAATTAGGCTCAGCACAAAACAAACAGCACCTTCACAATAAATTCAATTTAAATTTATTTATTGGATTTCAAAACACGAACTCGAAATGCCAAATGACCATCTCAAACATCCTAAGTGCAATAACAACACTGGTCATTTCATCTTTTTTTCTAACTCGTTACAACCTACATGGAATGTGAAAACTTCTTTTGGGATGAAATCATAAATAAAATAATAAATTTATTTGGTTCGTTATATATAGAATTAAATGTTTGTTTCTAATAATAACGGAAAAGCATCTGTGTACATTCCATCAGTTCGAAATTTTACTGTTTATATATTCATATGTAATGTACATGTACTGGTATCTCTACTGTGGGATGGGTCACGAGATTTTAAAAATGTTAGTATATTTATTAAATTAATTTAAAATTATAAAAGTATAATTAAATTTAATATAAATATTTTATTTTATAAAATTAAATAATAATCTTTTAATTAGTTTTATGATGAAAATATATTTAAATTATTTATATATATTAATAACAAAATGTGTGGTATATAATTATTTTAAACAATACATGAAGATTAAGTTAATTAAAATCAAGAAATCAAATTTAATTTTAAATGAAATATTATTAGACAATGTAGGAAAATGTAAATAATATATTTACTGACAATAAAAGTGATAAATGACATAAAAATTATTGAGTAGATCTTATAAAAATATAAATTTTAGACTATATAATGCAAAAACACAAAGGTTAAATATTTGATAGACTTTTTTAAATTTTTTCACCATCATTTAGATTTTTAAATTTCAAATTTAAACTTTGTTACTCTATTTTTATTATTGTTCTTTAAAATTTTGAATTTTAAATTCAAATTTTATTATTGTATATTTCAAATTTTAAACTGACAATATGTATCTTAATTTTAGAGAAATATTGAAATCGGAATTATTAATTATTTTTATATCTTTAAAAGATTTAAGAATTTATAATTTTCACTTTACTGATTTTTGTGTTATCAAAATTATTTTTTAAATTATTGTTTAAAATATTGTGAAAGATAAAAAATACGTGAAAGGTGAACAAAAACATTAAAAAATTCATCAAAAAGGATTTAATGTTTTACAATTTTTTTGAATGTTGAATTTTGAATTTAAACTTTTATATTTTTACCGGTTTTTTGCTATTTTGAGTTTAAATTTTTTTTTTTTTTACCATATGTTTTGAATTTAATTCTCCTATAATATTCTTACTTAAAAAAATCATTAGTTCATCTTGTATAGTTTAAATTTCAAATTGTAACCTATTTTTTAAAATCGTTATAAAAATGTAACTGACTTTTTATTTTCTTATTCAGTAGTAAGAAAGTGATTCTATAATGATTTAAAAAAAATAGATGAAAATCAATTGATAACCAAAAGATAAAAGAATCAAATATTTTTTTAGAACAACTTCCTTGAGTTCAAAATTCAAGTGTGTAACATAAAAAATTGTTAATCTTGAAAATTTTTCAAGATTTATAACAACTCCTAAAACAATCACAAATTAAACAAACAAATTTAGTTTAATATATATAGTGTTTCATTCTTTTTTTTCATTTCATCTCCACTTATAAAGAAAAAGGACTTTAGTATGAAAATATATAATTTGTAATTTATAAAACACATCACTCAAGTACAATTTTTAAAAAAATTTAACCAAATATTACAATATTGATGTTGAGGCCTAGTATATAAAAACATAAAGGACACTAAAAACTTCATTCAACATTAATGTCTAAAAATTACATGTTGTATAATAATATCTTTTATGTGATATTTACATCATAGAAACTCGTGCGAACTTTTAACCATATAGTGTTAATATTTTAAAAATTTTAATATTTTTTTGTTTTTAATTTAATAATAAAATTAATATAACAAAATTTTAATATTAATATTATTATTAAAATACTCTTATTTTTAAATTTTGCTTTGAAATAATAAATTATAAATAATATAGTTAGCTTAAATAATTGATTTTGTTTGAAAATAAAGTTCCATTAAATAAATTTAAAAGGATATGTTATTTTAATACTTAATTTTGTTTACAATGTCATTATTCAGTTATTTATTTATTGTTTTATATTATATTTTAATTATTATTACTATATTAATACTATGTTATTATATTATTATTATTATTATTATAACATTTTAATGTTATTTAATGAAAAAATTACATTTAGTATTTTGATTATGTATATTACAAAATTGAATAAAAATATATAATTTGATTTTTCTTTTAAATCTATACGTTTTAATTTATACTTGTAGTAAAACATTTGTATACTTTAAATTATATAAAAGTGATGACTTTTTTCTCAAATATTTAAATTTCTTAATAATAATTATATATGAGATGTAATGTAAATGGTTGTATCCAAAATTTAAATTTAATAAATAATTAGTTGTATTATATTTATAACTAATATTCCTTAATTAATGTTAATATTTATTTTTTAAGTAATTAAAACATATTAATTGCATAAACATTTGTTTAACTTTTACTCTAAAAAATAATTTAACAATTAAATGTTATAAAAATAATTATGATATTTGTGCTGAAGCAATGTATTTTATTTGTTAAAATAAACCTAAAATTTTCTTTTTACTTACAAAAATTTATTTATCCACTTGAAATTGATATTGTAAAAAATATATAAGTTAATCAATAACTACTAATTTTAATACAATACTACCACTAATAATACAAATAATTATTATTTCAAAATAATTAATTTATTTGTATAATTTTATTTAAGTGTTATAATTATGTATATTTATAAATATAATATTTAATAAAAACTTTAATAATATGAAAAAGATAAATAACTAATCACAATTATTTTTTATAACAAATTAGTTAAAAATATATAATATTATTTTATAGTAATACTAAATATAACAATGAATTATAGTATTAATAATATAATATACTAAATAATACTAAAACTGAAATTATAAATATTTGAAACTGACGTCTTTTAAAGTTACATTTCATATAAGAAAGGTATTTACTTATGCAAATATTTTTAGTTTATTGTATATAATTTTGAAGATAATTAAAAATATTTTTTCATAGATTTTTTTTAGTTTTATATTTTAGTAATCATTTTCTCAATAAAAGTAATTACTCGTTGTAAAATAATTATTTACCTTTTTATTATTTTAGTATTCAAATTTGAATAATTATTTATAAATAAAAAAATATTTATCTAATATTACATATAATATATTTTTATTTCAATAATAAAAATTTATTTTATGTATAATTATATAAGAAAATTTTATTTTGTATCTATAATTATTTATTTTTAATTTATCTTTTATAATATATTTATTTATTTATTTTTAAAAGTTAATATTTATTTTTACACGGTTTTTATAAAATTGTTCTAACTGTTGTTATTATTATTATTACAATTTTTTTTATTAAACTATTCTAATAGTTTTTTTTTCATATATTAACAGTCATTTTCTTCATTTATTTTAATTTATTTTTAATAAATATAAATTTACTTCATATATTAACTTTATGATACAATATATTTAAAAATTATACACATATACAGGTAGCGTATGTTTTTACGCTTGTTATTAATAAAGTTATTTCTTTATATCTTTATCTTATATATAAAATTTATATTATGAGTGTATAATGTTTATGAAGAGATATACTTAATAATATAGAAAGAGTGTCCATATTTTTTTCATTTTGCATCTCTTTCTTTTTACTACCGTTTCAAACAGCACTTCTATGCAACATACACGTTTTACGGCTTTTTCTCTGTACATTCAATATTCTCCTCTTTAATAATCTTGAATGCATTATCTAAGAATTATATTTTTACTTTCTAGTGTTGACAATGATTTTCTATAATACACAGGAAGAATTCATTATGATATATCTAGAGTGCTTTCTAATTACAAAAATTATCTGTATCTTGAATACAAATGGAGAAAGTGTGTATGTGCAATGGTCTAAAGCACAAGAAAAATTGAACTTCAAAAAATTATATATAGCCCCTATACTTTAAAAGAGGAAGAAAACGTGAATTTTCTATATCAGTTGGCTTGTGGTATAATTACAAAAGACCACCACAGTCTCCTTTAGCAGCAGTGCAGAAGAATCAATGGGAGAGGCACATTCACTAACCACTTGCGTCCTATTGAAGGAATAAATCCCAATGGTGCATGCAATGCAAGAATTGCATTTGAGACCGTCCAAAATTTGTAATGCAGTGTGTTAGAACTGAAAGTAACCCTGCGACTTTCTTGTTAGATGTTTAGGTTTCTACCGAATCATGTCTCTTTTGGAATGTGAATTATTTGCTGCCTTTTCCTTCAAGGCTTCTTTCTCTAATTTCTTCTTTTCAGCATCTGCTTGCCTTTCATTCTCCTCCCTTGACTTGTTGAACATCTTCACAAAGACAACAAGGATTTGTGTCACTGCAACAACAACACAATGTCAGCACTCAAAATAACCATTTAAAACAAACAAAACTCAGTGAATGTGTGGATTTTATAGACTGAAGAGAACATCAGACCTTGTTCAAAGGGGCATCTAGCTGGATCCTCTCCAAAGTATTGGGACAAAGAGTCTGCACTTCTTCCCTGGAAAAGAAAGACTCAAGATCAAAACCAAAAAATAAGTAGTTGGCACACTTGGTCAACAACACAGCCCTATATTAATGACTTTTATATGGGATGGAGCATCAAAATCTCATGACTGGGCAATCTCCAAGTATAGAGCAACACCAAGAAAAAAAGGAGGAAAAGAAGAATTATTATTACGACAGGACTCACCACTTCAGAATACAATGATATAAGGGACCTCACATCAGCTTCAGCAATATCAAGAAAATTCTTCAACACCTGAGCAAGAAAAACGTCACTGAGAATTACTGAGAAACGAGATTTCCCAATCTTGAGTCGACATTTTTGAATCATGAATTATAGTCTGAATCAAATTGTAAGGTTTAGAATAGTTTATATTGTTTTCTGAGAGAAGTTGTTGTGTTATATATCTATCTATAACCTAGAATTCACGTAACAAGACACATAAAATCATCTAGCAATGGCTAACCATATTACAATTTATTGAAGACAACAGCACTCCTTTTGATCAAGATATGATCATGTAGCAAAGTATCTAAAAGGAAATATTTAGTCAACATTTGATGCCCTGAAACCTTACTCTAATGATTTTCTTTAGTATTATCATAGAATGAATGGAGTCAAGATAGAATTGTAGCTGAGGCTTCTGTTTTTTTCTTATGTGTGTATATTTTTGTGTTCAGGTGCTGAAAATGGGGATGCTGTGGAATGGATAAAAATAAATATAATATAAGCATGTTATGAAGCTGGTATGAATAGAACAAACATCAATAATTTCTAGTAGAGAAGTATCTTAGATAAGAGAAGTATAACACATTAAGGTATAAGCCAACAATTTTTATTTCTCACCTTACGAAATCCTATTGATATGGCGCCATCATTTTCAGAAGCAGCGAGTTCTTGCTCCACTTTCTCTAAACCTTTACTCACAGCTTGCATTTCCTCGGCCAATGCTTTTAGTTGAATCTGTTGGACATAGAGTGGGCAACCCCATAAGCAAGTTCATAAGAGCATGTGTAGTACATCTATCATTAATAAGGTTAATGAAAATGTTATTGACAGAGAATACCTTAGAAGCTGCTTCCAAATGGACAAGATCCTTATCAAAATCTAGCAATTCTGGCATTTTCTCAGCAAGAAGCTAAAGAGAAAATGATGACGTGTAAGGTATCGTACAAAAGCAGCAGCAATGACAAACAAATGGTGCTAGAACTTAAATAATGTGAAGTTAATATTTCAACTGGGAGGAAAAGACAAATCTACCCTAAAGATACAATGGTTAAATGCAAAATAAATTTGAAGATTTTGACATCTACCTTGCACAAATAATGCATTAAAGTCATTTTATTATTTCTTGCACGAGTGTCGGATAATTTAAGAAGGCTATCCAATTTGAATCCAACAGCTGATCCTGCAGTGTGCAACATAAAAGTTTATTCTCAAAAAAGCATAGCAGAAACTTTTTCATTTTGTCAATGATAATGAGGTGAAATGTCAATAAGAAATCCATCTCTAATTAAACTAAAGTAGCACTAGAGTTAACACAAAGGTTACCCCGTGCTGTTCCTTGATTCAAGGCATTTCCCAGAGTAAGAATAGTCTGCATTATTTGACGCAATTTCCCAGATTCTTTCACCTGAAAGTACGAGTAATAGCATGAAGAAGCAGCGCAAATATGCTTTCATGTTTGTCAACTAAGAGCCATTGGACAATACCTCTCTGGCTGCATTGTTGATTGTGTTCAAATTTACCTTCAAATCGTTAACCTGAAGAAGCAAGAAAAACAAGTCTTTACAGATGAAATATTACAGCGAAACCACCCAGATAATCATAAATCCATATCCTAGATAACTTACCTGAGAAGAAAAGGTAATTTTAAAAGCAAAAACCCTTAATTTGGATTCCACACGCGGGACCTTCATCAGCTCCATAAAAAACTGAAAGAAAATATATTAAAATCAATATATATAAGTTACAAAGATCAATTGACTAAAGAGTATAAGAGAGAAAGACCTGCTCACACTTTCCAAGCATTTCCTTGTTTCCTGCATAATTCTAGAAACAAAAGACATTTTAGCAAGGAAAAACTCAAAAAAGACAATGTAGCATCTCTTTACGGTAAAATTTGGACCAGGCTTTCACAATTTATGTATTATTAAGAAGATTGACACTTTGTTTAAAATTTTTGTAAGCTGTAATTCTCCCTCTCTCTCTCTGCACACACTAAATAATATAAAAAGCTTCTATGACCGCTGTCATCCTTTTAACAAAAATGGAACAGTCTAAGACAATGTATTAATGTTTTGACCTACCCATTACACACTGTATATTAAAACATGAAAAGGTTGAATAGATGTGGGTTAAGGCAACATGTACCAACTAGGACAGCTGTCACATGCTGAGTGGTAAAACGAATTTGAAGATCATACCAAAATGGACAAGGAAATTATACAAGCGAGACTGGGGAAGAAGGGAAAGAGAGGCAGGAGAGGATTTTGTAAAAGAGTTGGAGTAGTTTTCTTCAGTCTGTGCTATTAGAGGATTTTCTCGGTATAAGGGAGAAAATTCTCTCCTTACATATAATGAAGAAATAATAATATTTGAAATAAATTAAAGTCAAAGCCATAGGAAAATATGCTTCATGTACATTTAAAAAATTGTCACTGAATCAAGCTAAGATGACAACCTCCATGTGTTCAGACAAATGAACTATTATATGATTCCAGATTTTGAGGCTGAAAACAAGTAAGGAATATGAAGATTAAAACATTGCAACCAATATACTATTATAGTAAATATTGTCACACATTACAGTTCATACATTCTTTTTTCGGGTTCCTGCTCAGACAAGAAGGGAAGAGGAGTACCTTTAACATTTCCATCTCTTCCTTTGTTGGACAGAACTTGATGAGATTCTCAACCTGATCAATATCAAGAACCAAAGAATCCAATGCCAGTACTGCTTTCTGAAATAAAAAAGAAAACCCACAAAAATGATAACTACCGAGAGAAAACATGGAAAAAAAATGTCATCTAAAACCAACCTCATCACTGACGGAAGTCAGTGAATTAATATTTAGGTTAGAAAAATACAATTATGATAAAATGTTCTCATTGTGTAAGTTTGTATCAAACAAAATAAGAGAAAGCGCTCAAAATCCACCTGCTCAATATAATAATGAACTAAAATGATAATTAACCTCAATCATAAATTTCATACTCTAAATCAATTAAACTCTGACAACTTCAAGTCTGAACAATTCAATAGAACAACGAAAAAATCTTCTTCACAGATGATTTTTGACTAAAATCTACAATGTAAACTAACAAAAGTAGCAAGGATAAAATAAAACATAATCATTACTAGGTGCACGTTTAGGAAACCCGTTTTCCAGAAAAAATAATCTCTATTTTTCTGAAAAGGTCTTAAGGAAAGTTGGCCAAGATAAAAGTTTTTTTGACTTCAAAATAAGCTAATTCAAACTCACATAAACAAGAATGCCTGGATTTATAAAAGTGAAATTACAAAAATAATTTTCAAATAAAAGAATTAACCCTAAAGAATGTTTTTTCATACAAAAGGAATTTGTTTAGTATAGTAAACGAGAGAAGTATGTAGGAGGACATTGACAATTACTCCTAAAGCAAACCAAACCAAAAGAATAAACAACTTTCTCGAAGAAAATTAGAAGCATCAATTAGTGACATGTGTGGCTATATTTCAATACTTATGCTTGGAGTTTGCTTTCAACTAAAAACAAGGAGTAAAATCAATCTGCCACTGTAGTTGTTAACATTCAATTTTTGCTTGAGGATTCAATATGAAGTATTCCATTCAAAAAATTGATATATGTTTCCACTCCAAATAGCCTTCAAGAAAATTGTAATAAATGCCCTCTATCACTCCAAAATGTCATGGTACAGAACCAAACTAGAATACCTGGATGCATTCGCACAAGATGAATAAAAGCAAAATGCATACTCCTCCATCAGGCTTTTTACTTTTATTCTATTTTGAAATAAAAGAAGAATCTAATGAAGGAACAGACAGTGGCAATGAATAAGCACAATGAATCCTCCTATTAAACCCAATCCCATGAGGTATCCTTTTATACTATGTTTGGCCATACCTGTACAATTTTGTCAATATGGTTTACCATCTACATGGATTACTCAATTACATCGGTATCTACCTAAATACAATAAGTATGTGTCCAAGAAAGGTTTAGGACTAAATCCAGACTTTCCATATGATGCAGCAGAGAGAAAATTCCGAAACTTATAATTTAAAGTAATTTCACTGAATAAAAGAGCAAGGGAAACTTACAAGCATATCTGGCAAAGGAATTTTGATTTTAGAGAGCATTATTTCACAATTGTATGCTCTACGCAAGTCAACCTGACAATAAAGGGAAAAGGAGTTTGGGTTTATTAGTTATACATTTCATTTACTAATTAAATACAACTAATCCGAAAAAATTTATAAAAAAAAAAATGCTTCAGTATCTGTGTTTAAGTTAGTCAGTAAATATATCTGTCAAATGTAACTAATATATTTGGGCCATCTCTTTGTAACCTCTTTGTATTATAGTCACTTATATATATACATGCTCCTAGGTGGAATAGACACATAGAGAGAGATTATTTATTGTCTACTCACAATATATTCTAACAATATCATATTGTAACGACCAAGCAAACTGCAACATTGAACATTTGTTTCAACAGATAACTGTCCAATAATTCAATCCAATATAAAATTTCTTTGGCAATAAAATTTTGTGATGTTTTCTCTTATAACAAGCAATTAGCAAGAGCAGAAATAATCTGCCATGATAAACATTTTTTTATGTTTGTTGCCCCTTTTCAGGGCAATTTTAATACCAGATTAATTCCTAATTACCATGATAGGTATTAGGATCTTCTAATCAAGCATATAAACTCCAAAGCATTAGTTGATAAAATAATTTATGCCAAAAAGGAGTTGCTTACCAGTTGTACTTTCTCCGGCTTGTTAATATTAGGACCACGCCGACCTCCACCTCTAGTACTGCTCCCATCAGAAGTAGATGCTGCTGAAAACAGGGTCTCAAGTTCTGATATATCTATCTCAGGGGCCCTAACAAACATTTCATTATTTAAAATCAGAAATGCTAAATAGGCATCGCATCCCACCCCGCTCCGACTAAAGGAGATTAGGAAAATTAACAAAATTACCCACAACAACAATACATAATGTGATCCCACAAAAAGCTTTAAAAAATACAGTTTCTAGTTAATGAAAATCATGTTTGATATCCATATAAAAACTCTGTAATCAGTACCTTGTTCCACTATCCTGTTTCTGTGAATCAGCCCATAGACTTCCCTTGGCTGCTCGAGCAACTTTCACCCAGTGTAGGGGTTTTAGCAAAGTTTTCTTTGGAGCATTAGCAGTAGCACCAGTACCACGACCTCTACCAACATTTGTTGTTGACGCCTTGCCAGGAGGTGGTGCCACACTAGAGGCTGTAACTGCAGGTGGTATTGGAGATGCACCACGACCAGGTGGAGGAGGAGGAGGAGCACCTGGGGGCCTTGGTGCCAATGGTGGTGGTGGTGGTGGAGCTGAACCTGTTCGTATAGGACCTGGAGGAGGAGGTGGTGGAGGGGCTGCACCTGTTCTTACAGGACCTGGAGGAGGTGGAGGCGGTGGTGGGGCTGAACCTGTTCGTACAGGACCTGGAGGAGGAGGTGGTGGTGGGGGAGCTGAACCTGTTCGTACCGGACCAGGAGGAGGAGGAGGTGGTGGTGGGGCTGAACCTGTTCGCACAGCACCTGGAGGCAGTGGAGGTGGTGGTGGAGTTGAACCTGCTCGTACAACAATTGGAGGAGGTGGAGGTGGTGGTGGAGCTGAACCTGTTTGCAGAGGACCTGGAGGGGGTGGAGGGGGTGGTGGAGCTGAACCTGTTCGTACAGGACCTGGAGGGGGTGGTGGAGCTGAACCTGTTCGTACAGGACCTGGAGGAGGTGGAGGCGGAGGTGGAGCTGAACCTGTTTGTACATGACTTGGAGGAGGAGGAGGTGGAGGTGGTGGTGGAACAGAACCTGTTTGTACAAGACCTGGCGGTGGTGGTGGAGGTGGTGGCGGTAAAGAACCTAATTGTGTAGGACCTGGAGGAGGTGGAGGTGGAGGCGGAACTGAACTTGTTCGTGCAAGAGCTGAAGGAGGTGGAGGTGGTGGTGGTGGTGGTGGAGCTGAACCTGTTTGTACAGATCCTAAAGGAGGTGGAGGTGGAGGTGGTGGTGGTGGGGCTGAACCTGTTTGCGTAGGACGTCAAGGAGGGGGAGGAGGGGGTGGTGGAGGTGGAGGTGGAGGTGGAGGTGGAGGTGGAGGTGGTGGGGCTGAATTTGTTCTCACTGGTGGAGGAGGAGGAGGAGGAGGTGGTGGTGGTGGGACTAAACTTGTTTGTACAGGTCCAAGTGCAGGAGGAGGAGGAGGTGGTGGTGGTGGAGGGGCTGAACTTGTTCTTACAGATCCTAGAGGAGATGGAGGTAAACCAAGAGTGCTATCGGCATGCCCACCTACAGGAGGGAGAGGGGGTGGAGGAGGAGTTGAAGGCAATGTAGAAGCATTGTTCAGATTCTGAACTAAAGGATTCGGAGGTGGGGGAGGAGCTAAACTTGGCTGTATAGGTATTGATGATGGAGGTAGAAGTGCCGGTATATGAAGGGGTTGAGTAGCGGGAAAATGTGAAGGTGATGGTGGAGACAAACAAGGAGAAGATTCCTTAGTTAGAGCATGGTGAGGTAATGAAACATCATCGGTTAGTGACTGATCAGGTGTTCTTGAAGTTAGATTTACATAATCTCCACCGTTGTTTTCAAAAGTTAAATGGACTAAATCAGGTGTGTCAGATGTAAATAATTTTGAAGGATCAGCATAAGACTGGGAAATAACATCAAAGGCCTCGTCTGAACTATCAGCAGTGCTCGACTCATTATTTTCTTCTTCAGAGTCAGCAGGAGATGAATACCAACTTCCTCTACCCTGAAACCTTGAAAATTCTTTGGCGTCGTTTAAGACTGTAAGCTGCTTAAGAAGCCATACAGCAGCAGAATCACCACTGTCAATCCATTCTGCGCCACTGAAAAGTTCTTGAACCCTTGAAAATGCCTCAATGGGTAATCCACCTTTCACCTCACCATCTAAAATACTTGTGGGAGCCCTTTGAGGACTTATGTTTTCTACCTCCCCAAACAATACCTAAATTTCAAGATTTTTCAAGATCAGATTAAAACCAATAACCTAAAAATGCAGAACAATCACAACCATTACAACAAACAAACTAAGTCTTAACATTTCACAGTACAGTACATTTTAATGCAGACTCACCTCAGCCCGGAAGCCCTTTGGATACCGCTCCTTCGAATCCCACAGAATGTCCAAGTTCTCAGCATTGAGCATCAAGATGTTTGACCGAATGAACGCCGTATTGAACATCACTCGAAACATCATCACCTCCCTCTCCGGATCCAAATCCAAATGCACGCACTCCAACACCACATCCCCTTGCACCAAGCATTGAATATCAATCTTAATCACATCACAGTCTGCCTGAGATCAAAACACAACACATTCATTCCAGCATCAACTAATACTCACAAACACAAACACAACAACCAAAAACAAACAAAAAAACTTGCATACTTTCCCTTAATCGTTATTTTCCAATCAGAATTGAAGGTTCACCTCATTAATCTATGTCAACCTTTGATGCAAACTGTACACAAATTACCAAAGTAAAACTCAATTCTAGTGATCGAAAAACAAGCAACCAAAAGAACGATATACATGTTCCCCTACGCGCAAACTCCACCAACTACACACCCACACACAGAATTAAAGAACAGCACCAAAAGCACCTAAGCAACCATATATCAGTTTTGTCCCACAGCAAACTCAACCATTTACACACACACACACACACACACAACCTGTCTATAGTGCCTCAAAATCTTCTTCTTCTTATGCATATTATAAATCATCTGCGTTGAAAGCCCGCCTTTACTAAGCAAATTCCTCCCAAAAATCCTAAACAACGGCCTGCACCCATTCCCCCCATCAAACCCAGGAACCCCTCTGAGTATCACACAGTCCAGAGACAACGCCCTCTCCGGCGGAGGCCACTCCGCGCCAATGTTCCTCCGCGCCACATACTGCACATACCGCAGTTGCGACGGCATCGGGTTGAGCGCCGACAGCAGCTGCAGCAGCCCCTTCGGCGCCTCCCTGTGAACCATCTCCAGAATCTTCCGCTCCCCACTCTGCGCCTTCCGGAAAACGAGGAAAGCAGCAAGGAGAAAGGCGAGGAGGGGCCAGCCGCCGCGTTCACAGTGGAACAGGATCACGGCGGCGGGGTCGGCGAGGCATGTGTCACAGAGGCGGAGGAAGTGGTGGAGGAGAGAGAGGGGGAGGAGGGGGCAGCCCTCGTACTGCTTGGGATAGTCGATGACGGTGGCGTCGAGTTCGCAGAGGAGGCGGGAGAAGCGGCTGCGGGAGTCACCGTCGCGGAAGTTGAGTGCGAGGAAGGAAGATTCCGGGAAGTCCTCGTGGAGGTCGGAGAGAATTTGGCGGAGGTAGAGCTGGTACATTCCCTCTGGGAGGGCTTCGGTGGAGAAGCAGGAATCGAATACTGAAAAGGAAAATGGAAAATTTAAAATTTCACGAAACCAAAATCAAAATCGAAAGGAACTGGGAATTAGAAATTTACCATAGACTCTGTCTGCAAATTCAAGTAAACCATCAGGGGGACGCTTGTAGAAGAATCGGCTGAGAAGAGACATGGTTGTGTTGTAGCATGGAAGGAACAACAATGGAGTTTGGGAGAGCAGAGCTTCAGAGCTTTGAAATGAGTTCTCTCTCACAGAATGAGAGAGAAAAACGAGTTTTGATTTTGAAATTTGAAATGGGATTGTAATCTGTAATTAAACAGAGAAAAAGATTGATTTTTTATTTTGCTGCTTTGTTCAAATTTATGGAATCACTTTTTTGGTAGTACTGTTTGGTAAGAGAAAAGAAATGGGGTTTGGTTTGGAGGGGTTTAATTTTCTCTTTTGAATTAATTACCCTGTTAATGCATGCAATTTTGCTTTTATTTTATTGGCGAAAATCAAAGAAAAAGACAGTTAAATTTATTAAGTTATTTTTCGTCCTCACAGAGAAGAAACAGACTTTTTTCACAAACAAAACATCCTGTTACATGTAAAATCAAATCAAAACATGTTGTTTTTGTTAATCCAATTGCGTTCAAAACCAATCTAGTAACTGACACCTTCCACCAGCTACCTTAACTCCTAAGTATATATGTACACAAATAAAACATTAAAGTTAAATAATTATTAAACTTATTAATATTTTCTAAATTTATATCAAACAACTAGAAAATTAAATTGCTTTCTAAATTACCATAGTTATAAGCCTAGATTTTTTTTATTTGCTTATATATAATAAAATGAAAGCTTTTAACTGTTACAATAATACATAACATATAATTTTGGTATGAACATTAAATTATACCATTTTATTGATTTTATTACGGTTTATATTATTTGACTAATTAAAATGTTATATAACATTGAAACATTGTATTATTTGTCTCTTTGAGATGATTTGACAGTGTATAGTATTAAGAAAGTAGTGGTTATTTTTGTTGATTAAGAGTCCGTTGAAGATGAGTAGATAAGGTTTTCAAAGATACCCAAAATATGTGTTAAATAGATGAAAGTTGTTTTGTAAGAAGGTTTGCTTAGAATGGTAACACCATTGAATTGAATTGATATGAGAACAAACAAACAACAGAAACAAACATTTGCGTTCATACAACCTATCCACAACTCTTATGGTAAGTGTATGATGTGAAGCCATAACGTGACTAACAAGATGAGACAAAAGAATTATAAAAATACAACTTATTATTGTGGTACGAGTGTGTTTGTTAAGAAATATTTTGTCCCAAGTAATCTACTATTTTTTAACAAATTATTTTTCCATGCCCTATAAATTACTTCACTACTCAACTTTAATATGATCATTCAAAAATAATCATTTATATTTTGTAAAGGAAAAAAAAACACAAAAAGAGAAAACGTGGAAATTCAGATATAAGTTACCTACACTAAAAGTACATAATACCTACCAAGTGAGAATAAAGTTTCGAAACTAAAGAAAGCGGATAAATAAGACCTAACAGCTTTAACAAAATTAATATTATAAAACTAATAAACATATTTAAATAATGAGAAATTATATTTTATATTTTTACCATCATTATAAGTTAAATTTGTACAAATGTCATACATATACATGGCATAACTTTTTTCAAAACAAGTCAAATTCTTGAATGTTTAAGAAACTGTCATTTTCATTATTAAAAAATTACAACTAATATCTAAACTTTTAAATTCACTGCATTATATAACTTAATCACAAAGCAAACCCGACACAATATGATGTCATTAATTATACATACATTAAAATAGAAATTTTATTCTTTCTAACAACCAAATTATTTATTTGCATGAAAATAAATTAGTTTAATTTGTTGGGTTAAGAACTAAGTAGATGAGTTCTGAACGAATGAAAGTTCTAAGTTAAAAAAAAAAAGTAATTGAAGCAATTAGAAAATTAAAGAATTAGATTCAATCAAAGGATAATTAAAAAAGTAATTGTAAAAAAAAACTTAAAAGTGCACTAAAGTATTTTGTTTACTAATAGTAAGCAAATGTATGGCCATAACTGCTGCTACTCTGCTTTTATTTTGTTCTTTTAACATCTAAAATAATTGTTTAAATGGCCTCAATCTACATTGTTACACGCTGAAAATTTAACAAGCTACATGGTTGATACATCACCCTTGTTTCCACAATACTTGCAACCCTCTTTGGATATCGTTAAAAAAAAATACAGGAGGCATTTTGGTATCCTTATAATAAACCAGAATTTACACTATATTTAGAAAATGATTTAACGCTACCAAAACCTCGAAATTAATGATCTGAGTTTGACATGGTTTAGAAATCTCTAGTTTCAATGCCAGCTTCTGCTGAAGTGAGGCTATCATCATTCTCATTCAACAAATAATCACAATATTCCAAAAGCATATCTGCAAGGGGAGGAATTCCAGGATTTCTACCGTCGTTGTATTTATGTGCATTAAAAGTTATCTGCCAGACATCATGCCTGAAATCTTCTCGGCTCTTGTACTCCATGTTCCGTACTCTCTCCCTTATTCTCGAAAGATCCATAGGCGTATCTATAATGTCCAGGTAGTCAGGAGCCTCTTTCTTCGACACTGGTTTCACGAAAAGATACGACAGCTCGTACCTATCTTTTACCATTGTGTCCACAATGCCCTCCAAGATATTTGCCAAACCAACCTTTTAGACACATTTAATTAAACAAACAAGTCAAGCCATGTGAAACAAACTAATAACGCTACAAAAGCATAGTAACAAAACGTAGAAATGTACCTCTCCCCCTCCCCCTCTTCGGCGTTTTGTTGGTGGCATATAATCTGCACTGAGCTTTCCTAACTCAGCAACAGATCTCCTTTTTCCACTCCTGTCTCTTTCTGGCATTCTCTTATCATGTCTTCTTGCTCTGGGATCATCTAAATACTCATCTCTTAAATCAGGCTTTTTCTTCTTCTTTTTCTTCTTAGCTTTTTGCCGTTCTTCTTCCTCCCTCTCTCTTCTGATATCTTCTTCAAATCTTTTTATTTCATCTAACCTTTCTTGCTCTTTGAGCATCCTCATTTCTTCTTTGTGATGCCTCCTTGCTCTGTCTTCTTCTCGAAGTCTTGCATCATTTCTTCGTTTCTCTTGCTCTTCCCACCATCTTTTGTCCTCTTTAGTGTTCCATTTTGGAAAACCTCCAGTTCCATACACGGTCTCCTGTTTCTTTTGTTTCTCAAAATTTGACAATTCAACAATTCTTTTTGTCTTTCTGTGTTGAAGTCCAGAGTTTCCAACAGGACTATCCAGTTCTGCATCAATAACCTCCTTCGTACGTCTTATAACAATCTTTTTGTGACTTTGCTCCTCTGCTGGTGGTCGTATTTTAATTGGTAACTTGTGATAATCATTGTGACCTCTGCCTGCATCAGTAGGAGGCCCTCTACCTGAATCAGCAGGAGGCCCTCTACTTGATTCAGTAGGAGGCCTTATCACAACAGCATGTTTACGAGATTCAGCCTGTGTATCATCTGGTTTCACTTTTTTGGGAATAATTATCTTATTAACCTTAGCAGACTTTGCAGTTTCTGAATCCGAAGTGACTGGCTTGTCAGAGTTTTGCAGGGTCTCCGTTACAGGTTTATCAGAAGATTTCTCAGTGGATCCACATTTGAACTTCAGTGGAATTTTTGCCGAATTGTCAACAGGAGTAATCTTTGTGTTGCTTTTGGAACTTGACTTTTTGGAGGCGGCTTTAGGCTGGGAGTGACTGGAGGGGTCCACAGATATGGTTTTCCCAGATGATTTTTCCACATCTGCAGATTCAAGTTGAGTTTCAAGATCTTCACCATATTTTGGACAGTTCTTGTTTGTTCGCATATGCCCAGCCTGGTCATAAACGAAATAATTAGAACACAATATTGAACAATGGAGAGTAAAACTTTAACATAACCAAGGATACACTTCCGTTTTAACAGCTAGATATGTATTAATTATTAAGGTAGAAAACACATTACTCATTTGGTTTCTTGATCACACTTTATTTTCAAAATACACTTGCATAATTACAGTTTACCCTCACATCCACAAAAAGTGAATTTCAAAAATACCTTCTACTAAAAGCATTGTTCCTTACGCAACATGTAAAAAAATAATTTTAAAGTTCAAGTAAATAGACTGTAAACCAAACCATGAAGCATCTACTCATATACAGACAGTCGACGGACAGTCGACTGGACAATGAGACATAACTAATACTCCGGAGGCTGCCATTACACACACATACACAATCAACATGAGCAAAAATCTAAATTGAGAATTAAGATTTATATAATTCATATTCCAAAAACAAGTTTACAGTTTTCATATATCCTTGACCCTCCCAGATGGAATACTAAGAAACATATGTACACAACTCAAGATACACACACCTGACCACATGCTCCACAAACAAAAGTTTCCCTTGATGGTTTTTTCTCCTTAAACACCTGGTTCTGCATACATAAATCAGAGACAATTTCAGGAAGCAGAGTAAAATTTGAAAATATTATAACAATCTAGATGAAAGAATGCACAATATAATCTCCATGGAACAATCCAAACAAAAAACTCAGACAATCACATACAGAGTTCAACAAGCTTTTAGCACATCTACAAAACACAATAATGTATTGCAATCTGAACAAGTATCAAGAAGACTATTTCCATGTAATTACTTCCATTCTAGCAATTATTGATAAATGCTTCGAGTAGTTGCAAACAAGGACAGTCCTAATTTATCAATAATGCAATGGAAAGAAATGCAATTACTATGATGTACACTTTGGATTTGACCTTAATGGTTAAGTTCCCTTAATGATCCAAGGTTATTAAAATCAAGAGAAGAAAAGATTTTTATGACAAAAATTTAAATGAAAATACATGCAATCAGAAACTCAAATTAAGGTTACAATTCAAATTACGAGAAGAAAATATTTTTAATACATATACAACTAAAAGACTAAGAAAAAATCTACAAAAAATAGTCAAAACTTTGTTACAGCCATGAAAATACCTGTTGCTTTTTACATAAACTCAACCACTTAAAATGGTTTTTCTACGAAGAAAAAGGAGAGTGATGAAACAGATTAAACTTCATCACTTACCTTAATTCCTTCTCCCATATTCAATTTGATTTTTTTATTAGGAAGAGAAATAGGTGCAATGTCATTCTTTTTGGCTTTATTGACCTTCAGTGATTTGTTTTTTTTAGCACCAAAATTTTCCTCCTGCCAAAACCATGAAATAAGAAAATCAGGACTCATTTATAGAAAATTAAGTCATTACATAATACTCATAAATCATGAAATAACAGTTTAAACAAAGATGCAAACGACAGGACAATATAAATAAACTAATTATCATCCCACCTCTCTAAGATCTGTAATGGCGTCCTCTTTCAAGGGAATATTTCCATCTAATTGTAAACTATTTGTTATTTGCTTAACTTGTTCGGCATTGTCAAAGCCAAATTTTGATTGCATCTTTGATACCGATCTTGTTTCTTCCCCTGTTACTTTAGTTTTCTTCTTTTTCTTCCTATCAGCTTCATCATCTGCATTAGTTATCGCCCAAAACAATAAAGGTCAAATATGACAAGTAGCACCTGAGTTCAATTTCAAAATCAGCCTCGGCACATTCAATACTAAAAATATCGGGTAACAATACTTCAATGATCAACACGATGTCATACCATCCATGAGCAACCTCCGCAATTCAGCAGCCTCAGCTGCTTCATCTTCTATTTCCTCCTCTGCCTGAGCCAAAGTTGAGCGCCTTCTCATTTTAAGACCCTTAACACCATCTCCCTTGTCACGTTTTAAGTCATTTGTACCTTCTTCTCCCTCTTCAAACTCCTCAGCGTCAAGTAAATTTTCCAGGTCTCCGGCAAAAGAATCCAGATCACTATTCCCTTCCGAATCACTCTCGTTCTCATCAGCATTTACAGCTGACAGACTCTGAACTTGTCGATCCCAAATCTCCTGGCATTTTTCTCTAGTCTGCTGCTGTAACTGAAGAAAGGACATTCGCTGGCCACGAGCATATTTGCTGATGGTTGTCGGATCAACCTTAACCCCAGATGCAGCTTGCTCACTTGAAAGTTTACGTATCATAGCAATGCGATGCCACCTGGTTTGTTTAGCAATGACTTCCTCAGGAACATTGAACTTAACAAGAACCTGGATAAGAGCAGAACGTAGATTAAAAACAGGAATGGTACATATTAAACATAAAATGCATTCCATCATTATAATTGCATTCAAAAGTCAAGTAGACACTAATAAAAGTCACAACCAGACAAATGGAGTAGTGGAAAATTAATTTGCTGCTTAAGCAACTATGGTTATGTTGGGATTTTATCAGTGTCACATGATTTTGTACAACAAATTAAACAATCTGTGATTCTCATTGCTAATGCCTAGGATATGATTAGATGGAAGAAGAGCGAAGTGGTGAATTAACCATTCAAAATTGCTTATTTACATATTGATTATTCTAAACCACAGGTTTCTTCGGGAAAAAGAATTTGAACCAAAGTCATTCTTCCTTCTACACATTCATCCCATGGAGATTGTTACATAATAAACTGCCTATGAATTAGCTACATAGGAAATGTATTTTTATTTTGTCCCATTGTTATAATTGGGTTTGAAAATGCAAATCATCACTTTTTTAGCTTGTTCTTTTCCAGTTAGATTATGGACTTGGCTTCAGAGCATCATGGATCAGTAGCTGGACACTTCAACAATTAAGACACTTATCCATCCAAATAGGAATTGGAGTAATTTGCTGGCAGCAGTCAAGCTATCTGCCGTCACTCAATAGCAAAAATTTGGAATAGCAAAAAACAGATCCAGTTTGAGGGGCTTCAAATACAGTATCTACATATTAAGAATAGAATTCTCACAGCTGCAATAGTTGAAGATTATATGTAATCTAATTGAGTATATTCTTTTACTATTACTTGCAGGCCAAGGAAAGTAAACAATATTATTCAACAAGATTAGTATACTCAAGATGTAGTTTGGACGAGCTTACACTACATATGGCAACAAAGCAGCATTTAGGGGAATTTTTACAAATTCAAAAGTTCAGAACATGGGCTGCGTAGAAAAATTTTAAACAAACAAATCCAACTTTTGAAGCTAAACTCTTGGGCGTTATTCAGGCTACTGATATCACTACCTAAAAAGATTGGAGAGCTCATTGGGTGGAGACAAATTCTTTGTTGGCTGCAAAAAGCTTTGTCTAATAGTTCTTTGGTTCCTTGGAAATTGCAAAAGATATGATAACGCTTTGGAGTCTATTAAGGGTATACAATTTAGTATTTAATACAATTTTAGAGAGGGAAATTGGGGAATGGAGAGCCTCTTTTGTCTTTGATTTTGGCAGTGATAGCAATCTATCTTTTGATTGAAAAAACTATATATAGAGAGAGAAAACAAAACAAACTAATGTTTGGAATAAAATCTGGACAAATCAGAACAATTCTTAACAATTGGATTAAAGCCTAGTTAAACCCAAGAAATCCGGCTTGGGAAGTGAGGGTTATACTTCACTTATATACTTTAATCTAACAACGCTGTAGAAAAGTGAGGGATCTAAGATGTCAAGCATTTGAATTGGCAGGATCAGACATCTGTGGATAGTCTGATAATAGCTAGATAGTGAGTAACCAAACAAGCCTAGCAAAAATCACTAAGGTAGACACTGCTACTGTCTGAAAAATTTGTATTTGGGTCATTAACCTTACAAAACCGATTTATAAGCTAAGAGTTACCCTCCACTTAAATACCTTAATTTGGTCTTATTTTTAATCGATGTAAGAACTCCAACAGAGATCAAAACATTTTTCAGCAATAATTTTCATTTTTGAGATGCAGCTTGTCTATCGGTTCAGTACATAAACAAGATTCACAATTAATATCTCCATTAATATCAGCTTTATTCATAACATAATTGAATACAAGATGAGAAAAAAATATACTTTGCTGCAATACTTTTCACTTTTTGAAGTGCAGCTTGAAAAACAGTTTATTACAAAACAAGATTCTCTGTTAATATCAGCTTTATTCAGAACACAATAACACAATTGAGTACAATATATGAGAAAACTATCACCTGCCAGAAAAAAAAGCCTTTTTAACATCAAGCTCTATAGCTTACTTAAGCATATAAAGTTCACAACAGATCACCAAAATTCCACGCACCTCTCGTGCAGCCTCCATGCTTAATCTCCGTAGATCAGCATCTGTACCAGTAACAGTGGAACCTCCACGGTTAGCAGCTGCTTTCTTCTTCACCATTGCACTAGACACTGGTGCCTTTGGAGGTGCCCGAGCATAGCTGAAACCCATGCCACGACCAGAAGGATCACCAACACCAGTAATTTCCATTCGTTCAATATTTTCCTTGCCCTGCTAAGAAGTCCCACCAATGTAAAATAAATAGCATACAGAAAATTAATTTTACAAATACAAGCATATTATCACCACACTATTGCTGCATGTTTCTACACTCCAGTATAACATATATTTTCACTTGTATTCAAATTCTATTGGATTCATATGACAGTAAACAAATGAAAGAGTTGCAGAAATTGTAGGAAACATAAGGATGCAGAACAAATATCTTTCAGGACAAGTCTCCTTGTACAAATGTCAAGAAGCAAAAGACCATCTTATCAACACAACACTTACACAGCTTAAAAGATCACCTTTATAATATACTACAGCGATCTTCTATTTTTGGGCTCAATTATTAAGTTGAAAAATATAAATAACAGATAAGAAATTAGAAAGACAAGATTTTGCTTTTATAAGGGATGGGGAAATATAGTGGATAATGTTTATCCTTTTGCAAAACATAATTGTATTCTAATATTTCTTTAGCTACCATTCCAGAAATTTTATTCCATCTTTTTGAGTCAATTAAGTTCATCATCCACTTCAAAATTAAGAAAATTTGATCCTCCCTTTAATTTTCTTCTATCACAAACACTGGAATAGTAAATTTTCAATCCAAACAACAAAAGTCTTAACATGGGAACATTAAGCTCAGTAAAGGATCAATTCTTCTATTAGTTTTAAACAAACATTTGACGACTTGTAATATAATCAAGATTTGAAATAATTTTATGAGTTTAGCAGTCATAAATTTAGTGAAATTTTGATCAAATTTAAGGAAACTCATGAGATTTGAGGATTTCATAAGACTTTATTGATGTTTTAATTAATGAATTTTGAATTAAAAAATGTTAAAAATAATTCAAAACAATTACCAAGTAGAAAATGGGAATTTGAGGTACTTGGTAACAGAAAATTGATAGCAGAATCCCCCTCGCTTCATCTTAAACACACAGGAGTTAATGAGCTTGGAAAAAACAACTCTTGGAACCAAAATTCACTCGGTCTAAACTTAGTGCAGTCAAGTCTATTTCAAAATATTATTTGATTAAGGATTCTCAGACCCTGGCAAAAGATTCTGTGAAAAACAATAGCATGTTTCCAAGTTTCAAATTCGTGTAGAAAACAATAAACAAACAGTGCAAATGTATGAGATCATTGCATATAGTAGAAATTTTTAACACGGCCAGGATAGATGCCAGTGCCAAAGATACTGAAAATCAGATTTAACATAGATCACCTGGCTTGTACAAGCAACAAAATTGCTACTTAAGTTCCAAGGAGTAATCTGCAGTTCCCTCTCAATGTGTGATGCAGCAGCCAATGCTATTGCTTCATCAGGAAGCCGACTCATTGCAGACGAAATATTTGTAGGGTGTGTTTCAGTTATTCCTAAGTGTTTTAGCCGGTAGAGACCTGCTTGCATGCTTTCATAGGCACAAACCTAAAACAATTTAAAATAAATACAGCACAACGAAGGAATCTTATTAAATGAAGCAAGATAACAGGATATATCTTACAACAAAGAATCAGTAAAGCAAAAAACACCCAAATTTGCAACGAAGATTGACATGCAGTTAATTCACTTTCTCGCAAGCAAAGCAACATGTAGATTATAGACCACCCAATCAAAAGCAATACAAGGTGAGCATGCATAACCAAGTTGCGCATCCAATAAAATGAATTGTTACTTAATGAAGCCTTATTATATCTACAACCCAAAAGCATAGTATGAATCAGAAAGAAGTCTACAAATCATGCAATTCAAATATTAAGTTTCAGAAAACAGCTTCCAAACCTCCACAAAAAATTTTTATTGACTTTTTTTACTATTAGTATATTTCAACAGAAAGACATGTCTTAAACTATAAATAAAAGAATAGAATTTTATACGATATAACTCACAAGCTCTGGCGGAACCATTTTTCTCAATTCATCCTCTGACCACATGCGGAAATTTCTCTTTTTAACCAAAATCGACTGTCCATTTGCTCCCCTCTGCAGTAATAGATAACATCCAGGAATACATAAAACAATAAAAACAACAAATTGAGATTGTAATTCCAATATAAAACTATTTTGCAGAAATTTCAAATTTTCTCTTTTTTTTTGGAAAATACAAGTGACAGTTTCATTCGAGAAAATGTTTCCTTTTATTTTTCATTTCCTATTTTTGTAAATAACTACAAAAGTTTGACCTTGTTTTACTTTATTTTTGTTTTCAAAAATCCGTACAGAAAACAATGAAAACAATTGTTCTTTTACTGTTTCTATAAATATATTTGAAAAAAAAAAAACAGAATTAGAACACATTGTAATAAACCAACCAAAGCCATAAGGAATTCTCTTATAAATTGCTTCGAGGATAATAAGCTTTGGGACTCTCTTGTACCTGTAAATTTGCATATTCCTTGATTTTCTTACGAAATGACGCTTCCGATTGGTAAGGAAACTGTGAGAGAAATTCATCAACACGGATATGAGGAGGCAAGTGCCGCTTCTCTGCTGCTTGGAATTCACGGCACATGTGTACCAACAACCTGTTCATCATGTAAGTCTGAAGATTTTTACTTCCCGGTGAAAATACCTCCATGAGTGGCTCCTGCAAAGAGCAATTTAGAGAAACAACTTAGCACAAATAACAAATATAGATTGGACTTTTATTCCTTCCATTGTGATATTCTCAGAGACAAAGCACTGGAATTTGTTAGCCAAAACGCAGTATCCAACAAAAACCAACAAACCTGCTGTCCAACAACATTAATTTTATCAATGCGCCTTAATGATAGCTTTCCCTTTGGTGAGCGAACCAGCAGGTAGTCAGTTAGTGGAACTTTATGAGGAAATACAGGTGCTCTATACATATTTGTCTCTAGCGATGACTGACAGCAACCAGGTTTTAAATCTCCAAGGAAAGGAGACTTATCAGCAGGATCCAGAGAAATAACGTGCCCCAAGCTACTATCTGTGTTGCGTAATAAAGAGCCAGATTGGTCATCAGGTGAGCATTTTTGATAGTATGTACAAAGTCTTGCACCCATTCCAACATTGCTCAAAAGTAAAGGTCTTTCTTCACAATACCTACAAAAAGAACATATTCAATGCCGTTAAAAACATAAAAACTTAAGAGAAAATGTGTGAAAGAGGGAATGTATTATTGTGTTGACCAAGGACCACAAACTGGAATTTAAAATGTGTACATTAGTTACAAAAACAATAATTAACAGTTGGCATTAGTAACATCATACAAAAAACTATGTTAACAACTAACTACCAACGGTGCAGCTGAAAACTGAACTGTAAAATACACTAAAATAAATGCAATTCACAGAATCCAAAAGAGAAACAAAGTAAAAAACTGTATCCCCATTCCAGGAAAAAAATAAAAAAAAAAAAAAATGCTCTTAATATAATAGAGCTGAAGGCAATAGAACATGCTTTATATGCACAAAAAATATAAATTGCAAGCATTTTTAATTTCAGATGAGTACTCACTAATACGAAAAAATGTAAAGGCAGAAACTGAGTAGGTAGAATTTTATTATCCGAGGGATTCCCTCTCTACAACTGAGCCAATGTCCAATTCACAAAAACGCTGACAAAATTAATGAACACTTCTACCATTCTTTCCCTATTTATATAATCATATCTAATTTCTCTTACTATCTAACACCATGGTACCATCCTAGTCTTACCTAAATATATGAAATTACCTAACAAGCAAAGTAAAAAGTTGAAGGGCTGTATAGTAAAGAAAAGATACTTCCAAAATTTAGTCAGCCAAAGTCAACAATCCAGAACTTGCAAATGGAAATGGATATATCACCAAACAAAAAAAAAAATTGCATTTAGCATCAGTAATATGTGAAAACAAAAGCTGAGTAGTTTCAACTATCAAGCAAAAGTTTTTCTGGTTTACTGCTTTAGGAGAATTCAAGATGCAAAGGATGTTATTACTTTTTAACCAAAACGGCACTGTACCTCTGAAAGTAGAACTTGTTATAATCAATCTACAAAAAGAAACTTTTCTCACAGCAAGTGAATAATAAATATTATCATGTACCATTCTCCTTCTAGCCTTCAACACTTCCCCCACCCACCACCACCAACATTTCTAACCTAACAAAAATATAAAACAGACAGTAGAGAAAAACAGAAGAAGATACTCGACCATGAATGAATGTGCAAGCAGAAACTCAGTCACCCATTTCTACATATGTCAATGGATTCCGTTAAAAAGTGAACTTTAAGCCTAACTCAACCCTACAAAATTGACTTGTAAGGTGAGGTTTCTACAAACTTATATACCGTAAATTCGCCTTATTCCTAATCGATGTAGAACTTTCAACACCCTCCTAATGTCGAGGCATATACATCTCGTGCGTGAGACTATACATTAATGGGTGATCCGATAGCGGGTGGAATAATAAACCCAACAAACTACAAATTTCGCTAGAATAGGCTATAACACTAGTTCTGATATCATGTTAAGAAGTACACTTTAAGTCTAAATCAACCCTACAAGTCGGTTTTGTAAGGTTGAGTTAGGCTTAAATCTCACTTCTTAACACGCTCTATGAGCAATATTGCTTTGAAGAGTATATAGAGCATATTGAGACATTTGCTATCGTTCTTCTTCATTTTGTTTGTTTTGGAGAATATTAGTCTCCCGATAGTTGTGCTTCTCTTTTTTCCCACAGAAAATTAATTTATTTAAGACAAGATTCTTATATACAAAAAGTTATACAAAAGAAAACAGATTGTTTTCATTGTTAAGACAAGGACCCAAAGTTGTAAAAATCACCCGTACACTCGCATACTCCTGCGAGTTTGATTGATGCAGCAAGCTGATGCGCATTACAGATAGGAGGTGCAGACAGTACTCAGATTGCATGGTTGCTCACAAAATCGCAGGATCATGCACCACATTGATTCGCTTTGGTTTGAGCACACGGGCTCAAGAGTTAAAACAGGCCATTTCTAGGCTAAAAGACTAAAGTTTGACCTAAAAAGAAGCTCAACTTACATGGCCCTTTTGTTTTGGTACTGTTGTCAAACAACCATCAGTCTAGTTATCAACAGTCATCGAAGCACTAATGCTGCTGCCACCAACACTATCCTCACCATTGTAAGCCAACACAACACTCATGACCATCATGCCAATGTTGCCTTCCTCATCGCCAGCATGCACTTCTACTCTGTATTTTTCTCTTGACACTTTTCTCTGTTCTTGCTGGAGAGTAATTTTATAAATTGTTAACCCGTTTTTAGTTCTATTATGTATTGAACCTTACTACTTTGAGGATCCTACGAGTTATTTTATTGTTTATATTACTTTTAATGCATGCACCGGTCTATGAATATGATTTTTCGTATACTCATAACTCTTATGACTGAAGTTATGAGTTGAGTCACAATTTTACGATCCTCAGGTTTGACAGCTTTAAAAGGGAATGAATCAGATATTTTGCAAATTCAATTAATGAAATAGACCCATAATGACTTGAATACAAACTCTTGCAAATTGCATGTTAAATCAAAACAAACTGCAAACAGGAAACATAGTACATTGAATATGAATATAAGAGCTTGCAAATACATAGAATATATCAATATATTAAAAAACATCTAAGTTAATATTAATTCACTGCTTCAAAATACATAGGATAAAAGTTTCAAGTCACTTACTCCATCAGAAAAACATGTCCGTCTTTTACAGACAGATCAGACTTTTTCTTGAATGCCCCAGGAGGACGCAAGGACTTGTTCTCCCCAGGAACCCTCTGTGCTTTTGGCCACAAATGTATCTTTGAACGAACAAGATGTAACAAGGAGTTTGGTTGAACATTTTGTTCAGCAAGTGACTTCTGATCTTCAAGCTCCCTCCCTAAACAAAATATTTTCACTGTTTCCGATGCCTTAAAATCTACAAAAAAAATCTCATATCAGCCATACAGAAGGGAGAAAGTACACTAAAATCTAAAACTTACTTGCAGCCTCATTATGATTTTAAATCCATTACAGAAATAAGAAACTTTATCATAGAAGGAACAATTCACAACCTAGCTTTTTGGAAGCTCTTGCTTTAACAGTTGAGAGAGTTTCTTCAGTATCCACATGCAATTTACTCCCCTTGCCACCCAAACTCTTTATAATAATCTTCATGGGTCCATGTATTGGCAATTTCCCTTGTTCTTTGACAGCAACCTCACTGTCATGGGGATACCATAATGCTTTTGGCCGGTGAAAATTTGCAATATCTTTACTGCAAAAGAGTTGGTAAGATTATAATGACAGAAAATCTACAATACACATGTAGACAATAGACATTAAAACCCCATATAAACTATAGAACTTGTATGCCTCACTTATACACAAATCAACAAAGGTTTTGCAAGAACTTGGTAAAGAACATAAGAAATCTCCGTATTGTTAAAGGCAACTAACATATAAAAAAATGGACTGGTCTAATGGTGACTGATTATGAGCTAATATAGAAACTGTGAGCTAGGTTCAAACTTCAAATGCAATGAGTCGTTCTCTAATAAAAGCATCGGTGTCAAGGTCTATTATTGTTTTGCAATAGCATTTTGGAAGCAAAGGTCAAGATGTAAAGAATCAATCTTTATATCTGCCACAAGCTGTAACTGGTGGAAAACATCCGAAGCACTATGATACAGAGATTTCTCCAGCAATTTTGCTACCAGGGACGTTTGACAATAGATAAGGAGCTATGTTGATGGACATAGTAAAATGATAAGAGTGCATGTATGCACCATTTTAAGGTGGAGAATGAGACAAGTTCAGTTAAGTATACAGAGTGGGATTTAGTTGCATGAATTGTTCAGTGAAAAAAGAACTGAACTGCAAACTTGTATTTATATTAAGTGAATCGGTGTGTGAAATGAGATCCATTTAATTGGTATACTATGAAAAAATTATAAACAACAAACCTACGAGAGGATAATGCATCAAGTAACCAGTTCACAAATCTTGGACTCTATCCATTTAAGTGTACAACAAAAGTACACCTACACTGAGACAGATGAACAAAGACATTTTTTTTCAAAATGATGGTAGTTTGAAAAAAACTGTGGACTGAAGGTATATTATTCAAAAATAGTGCATAGAGGCAAGAAAGAAATAAAACCCAAAAGCATTTGCAGATATGATGCTCTCACCATTGGGTATCTAGTAGCCTAATCATCAAGTCTGAATGTAAGATTTTACCTGAAGTTCATCTTAAAGAATATAATATTCTAAGCCAAAAATGTCTCAAAACAGGTAAAGCATGCTACGGACCAAACAGCTACCTCGTCCAAAAAAATAAATTCTTACTTGCTCAACTTCAATTTCATTGTCTGCAGCTTCAGCGCAGGTTGAGAGTGAAAAACTTTGACACCGTGTGCTGAGCGTTTTTTGGAATTTGATTTCAATTGCTGAGAAGTTTTACGATTTGAATAATGTTTGTCATTAGAAACGTATCGCCATCCATATTGACTTCCATGTCCTGGTAGTTCAGAAGAGTCCCCACTGCTTGATTTTGAAGAACGAGTTAAAATTATAGCCCCAGCATGAAGACGAAGATGTGCACCATCCTTGCTATCCAAAACTTCGAAGTGCATTTGATCATCCTGAAGATCAAAGATAAGCTTTGGTTTCACCACAGGCTGATCAAGCTCCTCCCATATTATCTCGTCTAACCAGGAACCCTCCATCATGTCTCTATTTTGTGATATAGCCTTGGTAAAACGTGTAATTTGACCACTTTGATTATGTTTAGATATCTCCTCCTCTTTTCCATCTGCAAGACTAGCACTATCCACTTCAGATTTGGATTCTAACCTTAAAAGTTGGGGGTGAAAAAGACTTCTAGATATTAGATTGGTTTTAGCTTCAGAAGAATCCCTTGAGCCAAAGGCCTCCAATGAGACAGGAGAGCTGAGCAACACATCATGATCTTTATCTTCCAGTATCTTGTGAGGCTCCAGCTGAATATTCTGGATCCCACTTTCAATTTCTATTTCACTGCCACCAGAAACTCCCAACTCAGGTCCAGAAACTTCACAACTTTCAATATTATTATTACTTGGAACAGGAGAATTGCCCCAAATGATTTCATCTTCCCAGTCTTGCTGATCAAGAGGATAAAAGTTGGTCCATATGAAAGGATGATCTTTCCAGGAAAGGTCTTCTTCAAAATCCCCTTTCATTGGTTCAGCACTGTGACACGAGTCCTTTGATTGATGATCATCTTTCCTGGCCACTGAGGGCTCCGCATGAAGAAACCCAAATTTTGGAAACTCCAAGTCAACATCGTTGCTTTCTGATACATCATTATGAACTACAGAAACTTGTTTAGCATGTGAGAGACTCTGGGAGGAGCCCTTGAGGAATTCCTCTTCATCCTCTTCTACAAAATCATCAGTAAAATCCAAAGACTTGTATCTATCTGTAAACATGACAGGTAAAATGCCCATTAGAACAGAAGCCCCACATACAAACATTGCAAAAAGATAGCATTCATTTTGCCATTCAAATCTAACCATTGGCAGCCCTTAATTTCCCTCACATACTGTACAAATAGTGCAACAACAATTTTAATTTTCTAATCATATCTCTCCTAAAAGATTTAATAGACTCTGACATAAAAACAAAATTCAGGTAAACATTTCCAATCTCCAATTACCCCTAGGATTAGGTTGCCGATGTTCTCTCTTTTCTCCCTTTCTGAGAGGTTCATGAATGCCAAAGATTTCAGAGAAGCGTAAAATTGCCACACCATCTTCCACATATAAAACAGGCAACGGCATAGCCATAGACCTTTTCTGGACTTCAGGCCCTTCCTGTTTGTTTCATCAATTAAGACATTAATATGTCAATAGAAAGTCAAACATGATCTTTTATAATCCTATCAACAATAATTATCATCAATGTTAGAGAAAAAATATGTTAGTGTAAGCATTACTAATGCGCTGTGCTTATAGCAGGGTACTACACTCGATATACATCACATTTAATAGCAAATACACACACAAGGAGCAAACTTGTCATCAATTTGATGCACACATCACAGAGAAATCCTTTTACTCTTTCCCACCCCACTTTAGCCATTTACAATTAATTAAGCACTAAACTGAAATGCCATCCTTTTTGCTGTTTCTTAAATGCATCAAGTGAAACAATAAATAGGCCAGTAAAACCACCATTTCAAAACAAGGTCGAGAGTTATGTGCAATTATGCATAGTTCAAGTAACAACTCTTCAAAAACCTAAAACTGTTTGGCACAGGCTTATATCTCTGCTTGTCCCACGTCACCACTAAAACCAACGTTTCCCACTAGGCAGGGTTGGATACAAAGAGCAAACAGCACCACAATTTACCCAAGATTATTTTAGGATTCAATTTTCTGTCCACTTGAATTATATTATTTGGTATTCAAAACAACTTATTATTTAACTTTACAGATTAATATTTTCATATTTCATTTTGGGGAGGGGGTGAGGGGAGGGTTTAAGATCACTATGGGGGCGCTATGTTTCCCTAAAATTAACCAAAAGCAAAAGGGGGCAAAATTATGAAGAATGAGGATCATAGGGTGTCATTGGCAAAGGATTGAATTCCTTAACATGTGCTCATGGGCTCAAACCACACACACACACACACACACACACACACACACACACACACACACACACACACACACACACACACACACACACACACATATATATATATATATATATATATATATATAAACATACACATACACAAACACACTGGATTATCATTCACGTCAATATAGTTTGAGTACTGCGTAAAGTAATGCAGTATATGCACTCATTGAGTAGGCAGCTTCAGTCAAAAAATTACTTACGTGATCTGTCTTTAATTCTCTCAGTGGACAAGTTTAGACCAATTTTAGTATTTCCTACTTCTAATTAAGATTTCATTCTGTATAAACGAATTTAAAAGATATATCAGGATCAACCAATTTTCTTAAGAACAGAAAATGTTCTTCTATTTACCCATCTTATTAATCAGAAAATCAGCCTTCCACACATATCAACTAAGCCATCCATCAAATTTTGTTATCTATATAGTTGAATCACTTATATTTTCATCTGCAAGACTACAAGTAATCTAATAAAAAATATTCAATATACAACTTGAAGGTCAAATATGGTCCAGAGTCAAAACAGTACAGAACTTAAATATCATTCATTTGAATTGTTATAATATATGAAGAATATACAATGATATCTACACAGTATCATAGAATATCGTATCTCTCGGGACTAATTTCCATATATTAGTTTTACGATTTATTTCCTCATGTCGCTGGAACTTCAGATTATGACTTGGTATAAGAATAAATAAGGGATAGTTGTTTACATAAAGTCAAATATCAATCAAAGAGCCATCAGTCTCTCTTATTTCCTTTCCATCCCTTTATACCCAAAACCCTATTATAATTTCAAGAAGAATAAATATCAACGGCCAAAAAGAAATATTTAAGAGGTGGCAAAACTGAAATATACCTCCTCAGGTTTTTGTACATCAGCATCCAATTCTTCAGTCTGCAGTGAGTCAACATGTAATTCACGTTCAAGAGCACTCTCTTCTTTAGATGCATCTACCACAGCCTCTTCCTGCTCCTCTGAAAGAACAAAGCTAGCATATGTGAACTGCAAGATTCCAATATGAAATGAGGTACATCTACCAGTTATTAAGGGAAAACAAGCAATTTTATTTTTCTTTCCTAAAATTTCCAAGATTTCAAATTAACATACAATATTCATGGTTCAGATGACAAATACAAAACTTGGTTGATAGTCAAAGTCTACACACAAAAAACTATGATTGATTTCTTAAATACTTTGTCGTAAGTGGTCAAACTTGCTCCGGTGTGGATCTTATTAATCATTTATTGCAAATAATTGGACCCTATAACAACTATTAATACATTACTATTATATATAACACAACCCTTTCTTATTTATTAAGGATATATTTGATTCCATAAATTGTTTCATACATTTCTTTCTTTAATAGTAATAGAAGAACCCATATCAATATTGATTCTATATAGTATATTACAAAATATAAATTTGTGTTACACAAACTTAGGAATGACACAGGGTGGGGCATATGCAGGTTTGAATATCTCATTTTCATTTCTGAAGTAAAAATTTATCCTCTTTCCTAACGTGCATGGAATTTTTGTCTCATCCTCATAATAGGAATACCCCATACCCTCCCGTCCTCCTTACCATTTCAAATATTAGTTAAATAATTTTTTTTTACAAAAAAATTAAAATCATAGCAAATAAAATATAATACTATTAATGATTCAATCTCCAAAGAACCCACATTGTAACGATTTATGCAATTGAATAAATTCAAATATTCTCATGTGAAAAAATATACAACAAATAAAAATATTAAAAAAAAAGTAGAAATAGTCAAATGTATGTCCTAAAAACTATTTGATTTAATGAAATTGAAGTTGTGTTTTCTCATATGCAATACATCGTTTGACCAAGGAGATACAAACACTAGTAAACTAAATTGTCTCATTGTGATGCGTCCTAACATTGCCTTTGTAACAAGTTATTAAGTCAATTTATAAACTCTCTTTATTAAGACCATTGAGATGCAGTTGTACAAACCCTAAACCCTAAAGGCATTATTTATGCAGATGGGGAAATACTCAAATTGGTTGGTACTCTGACATTGATTGGGCAGTGTCATCAAGCAATAGAAGCTTTACGTATTGTGTTCTTGTTGGAGGTAACTTAATATTTTAAAAAAGTACGAAACCAACTGGTCTGGCAAAATCAAGTGTAGAAACAGAAAAAAAGCACAATGGCATTAGCCAATTATAAGCTCATATGGCTAAAGCAACTCCAACAAGAACTTAAATTTGAAGAAAATTCCCAAATACACCTTTTATGTCACAATCAAGCACAATTACGCATTGCCTCTAATTTTATCTTTCAAGCATATTGAGGTAAATTATCATTTCATGAGAGAAAAATTGGAGTTTGAATATATCAGGACTCGATTTGTCAACTCCAGAAAACTGTTTCCAACATGTTCACCAGGGATTAATCATATTTACAACAAGATAAACACATGACTTACATGCTCCAACTTGAGGGGGAGGGTTATAATTATAAAAACAAGACACGGATCATTTATAATCAAGAATATCTTGGTTATAAAATATTATTAGGAATATTGTTATATTCCTGTGTCATATATTTTTATTAGAGAATATCATATCTCGTCGATTTAGTGAATTGATTTCATTTTCTCAATACAAATAAAGCACCTCTGTTGTCTCAGATACACAAAATTTCAACTCAGTGACTCATCCATTTACTATAGTTTAACAACTAAGATCCAACATTGTCTAGCAATTATGTATAGAGCCAAAGTAAATTTATTACAATGACAATTTATAGCATAATCTAACAACTAATTCTCAGAAAATCAGCTCACAAACTAATGAGTTAATATATATAAAATTATTTCACAAGTGTGCCTAGTCGCACTCATTCACATTCAATTTCTAAATTTCATGCATCAAACAGAATGCCAAAAAACCATCCACAGCTTAGCTAGCATACTGGATGTCATTAAACAATCACATAGTAGTGAACCAAATGCCTAACAGAAAATATAACAATCAAACAACATATACTTCAAAACCTGTCATCAGTGAAAGAAAACTATCTTTAAGGTGCAAATAAATAGAGCCACAAAAACTTTAGTAAAATAGTTGAAGCACTCCCATTCGTGATAACAGTACATGTGTTTGAATTTCAATTAGGTAATTATGTTGAGTTGAACTCAACTAGAGTTTAAAAAAAAAATAAGATAAAAAAAAAAAAACTCATTATAATTTTTAACCTAATTGAAGTTTGAGGTAAACTTTGTTTCTGACAAAATCCAAGGAAAAGGTTCATATATGTTGGCACACAGTGTTCAATGGAAACTGAAAGCTGGTTAGGGTATTTCAACTGAAATCCAAACACCATAAATCTGTCTCCAGCCAACATCTGAACAAGGCTGCATAAAAATGCCATAGCTAGATTACAAGAATCAATCTTTCTAGCACTTTTATGTGGAGTAAAACCAATATAACAAGTAAATTCATGTTTTAAGTTAAAATCAGACAAAATACAAAAATAACAAAGTGGTGGTGCAATTCGTGTAAAAAATATTACCAGGTACGGAAATATTATCAGGTTTAGAGTCTTCATTCAGAAAGTCTTGCTCCTTCTCAGATTCTTCATCATAATTTTCATCATCAAATACAGAAGCTTTGGATTCCATACATACAGATGCTTCAGCAGAGAAAAATTCTTTTTTTGGCAATAAATAGTCTTCTTCATTGGCAGCCTCTGTCTCTGGACCATCATACTCTTCGTCAATATCTTCATAATCAACAGCGTCTTCAGCTTTTTCATGACAGTCTAACATTAAAAGAATCCAAAGTTAGTAAACTATTTAAGAGAAAAGGGCAAAAGAGATGGCTTATATTGCTCTTTTAAACAGGGCTACACTGTGTCAAATTCAAACTATTTTCCAGACAACAAATGCCCTTGATGTTCATTAGCTTTATCCAATGAAATTTCCAAGGAAGAAGAAATGTTGGAGCAGAAGGGTCAGAAATCCTCCCAACAGAAAATAACAATAACAAATTAACCGTATATCATGCAGAAATACTCTCAAATCCCTCTGCAGATCTGTCAAAGTAACTCATAAAATAAATTATGAGATTCAAATCAAAACCCTTCCCCTCATACGAAACACGACTATGTCTTTGGATGACAAAGGAAAATTGGTATAATGCCCTATGCAGGAAAAATACTGTGGGACCCCATGTCTGAATTTCAGGTATGCCACTCAAGAAGCATAGGGCTTGTTTAGAGAAAACTTCTCCCTAAGCAATTCTCTAAGAAAAATATAAGGAAAAATGAAATTAGTTTCTCTAAGAGATAAAATTAACTTACGCATGTTAAAAATCAAATTTTGGAAAAGCTAAAAGGAATTAGTGAATACAAATTAGTCAATTTTTACAAGTTAATTTAACTTACAGAAAAACTAATTTCATTTTTTCTTTTTTTTTCTCTCCTAGAAGAGCTTGTGGAGAAGACTCTCCAAACTGGCACTCAGTCGTGCAAGAACCTTGTATACAAGGATCACAATTCCATACAAACAAAAAATCTTGAAAACTATCCTTAAGCCAAATAAAATTTCAACAGCAGAAGCTACTCACTGTAATTTTTTTGCATTTTGCTTTAAAATACAACAAACCCCCATAAAAAGAGCTCCACTGCATAAAACCTTAACATCCTCTACAGATCAAATCCCAGAAAATCCAATGAAGTATTTCATATATCAATTCATTTCGACTAACATGCACTTCCCAAAAGGAAAATCCTTTTGGAGCAAACAGAAGCCAGGAGCACCAACCCATATTTTAGGTGCCAACCAATATCTATGTAACAATGTATGGCTGCCAATGAACGACAATTATTCACTCATGTTCATTATTCACTCATGTTCATTAATACCATGACAACCCATCAGTGAAACTTCACGTGTGTTTGTTTTATCAATCTACTTCTATTGACTTGCACCACTGGCCCTTGTTAGCCCCAAACTTGGGGAATCACTACTAATGTTTTAGTTTTACAAAAACATTTTTATGAAATATTATCCAGAATGGAGAGTTACACCAAGAAGTGTTAACTCCAATCCTCCAATACCATAAATATACATGCTACAAATACATACAAGATGAGGAATGCTAGTGAAACATTCTTTTTAGCTCATACTCGACTTTAATTAAAAACTAGCAATGAGTCTGTGCTCTGCACAAGAGCATGAGAGAGAAAATGAGAGGGAAAAAGTGGGCCCAAATTGTATGCAGAAATGACACATGGCAGCAGCTCGACAGTTTTACAATACTATAAACTACAAAATTAGGGAAGAGTCATCAATAAGAAGTGAGAAACAAAATTTTGTGATTTCCAACAAATTTCAATCAACAATAGAGCGTGACAGAAAGTATAGTGGCAGAATTTCTAATAAGATGTATGGAATTTTCTTCTTTCAGAAGAAAGGACAATGAGCTGCTATATGATATTCTCTACCAAACATATGCCATGTGGGAAAGAATTCCAGTAGAAATAAAACACAGGTGAAATGCTCTCAGTTGATGAGGGAAAAAAATGATACCAACAGAATATCAAAAACTGCATGATATAGTTTTTTCCTGGCAGACTTCACCTTGTTCAACAACGTCAGGTGGTGTTTGTGGTGATTTTCCTGACAACTGCAAACAACAAATTACTATCATTGTCAAAACAGAAATCGAAGGAAAGACACAGTAGGAAAATCTGATAATTAGACACTTCTTAAAAGCATCCACAGAGAGCATTTTGGATTTCAAATTCAAACAGGTAATGATATTTAGATTTACTTACATCTATATCTGTCAGTGATGGACCCAACTTATCGGCTAATGCAGAAAGATGCTCCTTTGCATCCTAAAGAAGAAATAAGCTTATTTAGCACCAGCTTTAAAGCTTATCGCCAAAACAGATATACATAAATAAACCAAGAAGCAATTGGTCATTCAACAATCAGTATAATTTAATTTTCATAACATGTATACATATCATAAATGGTGCAATTGTTTTCTAGGAAGGCCACCTTTCCTAGAACCTTCAATTTATTATTCCCTGGATCATTCATAATCTGGCATGCCCATGTCAGAGAAAGTAGTTAAAGGCATAAAGTATAAGCAGCAGCCTAGTACATAAATTTAACTACGAAAAATCTATTTTGGATTTGTTAAAATTGATTTTGAAGTGGAGTAATTTATGTTTAGATATTTTACCTAAAAAGCAAGTTTGAGATAAGAAATTCAAAAGTAAAGCTGTCAACCTAACAAAACAAAACAAAACCACTTCTTATCACTTCTAGTCAAAACCAAGGACTGGAGGCAAAATTGATCCTATCCACCAATAACCAAACATCATTTTCACTGAAATGACGTTTCCAAAAGGCAAAGTAACTTCTGATGTTCTCCACCATGCAACCAAAAATACACATATAGCAAATATAAAATAAATCTTTGCAGTTTGCACACGAAATACTAAAATCCTCCAAAATTGAATTCCATGTAATTTGTTAATTTACACTTTGGACAATCATACTGAGCAACACAAGCTTCACAATGCTTCCTCTTTGCTTTTTAGAATTTAAGATGCACGACTCAAGTAAAAGTTCCCCACAAAGTACGAATCTCAAATATGGTGGCTTTAAATCTTCCAAAATAGAAGTTTAGTTACATAAAAACCTCTACTTACCAATTATAAATATACAATAGCTAAGAAATTTCATTTGGGCTGTATAACTATCTAAGATGTACATAGGAGTCCAGGAAGATAACAGAAACACTATGATTGAGTAAAAAAAACTACTACAAAGAAATCTAAGCATGACATTTATGCATGCATCAGCTCAATCCTGAATTTCTAAGTTGTTTGCCACCAAATGCAAATGCAACATTAAAGGCGGCATAAAATTACCTCATCAAGATAATCAACATCGAGATCACCAGAATTATCTACATTTCCAAACATGAACCCAAGAAATCGATTACCCTTGCCAGACTCCTCATATTCTTCTTCATCATCTATCATTTCAAATCCATCACACATGGAGTTAACAAAATATACCAAACAACAAACCATATAACATACTAGAACATCACGTGAACTTCAGCTTACAGATATCCCATTTCAGCACATAGCCACTAACTTAAAATTCAGCATAACCATTTCAACCCTACTCCCAATTCTAACCCTATATATGATAACATACAGCCAGTGCAAGCAAACAAAAACATGTTCCTAGTCTACAGCACTGAACAACTAGACTACACATCCAATTACGCAACCCTTTAACCCTATTGAAGCAATTTCTTTTTTTCCTTTTTTATTTTCCTTTTTTTATTTCCCCTGTTCCTACCACTTCCCATGCTACAATTCCCCAATTTTCATTGCAGACACTTACCTTCGTCCCGCCCATCCTGCGAGGGGCTAGCCGAATCGTAACCCATGCTGACGGACCAGAGCTATCCGAATTATAACCCAATTCAGCACGAGCTCATCACAGCAGCTCCAAAACACAATTCCAGCAAAATCAATTCCGATTACTGCCTTCTTCTAGAGCTTACGTGCGTCGAAAACCCTATTTATACTTCACTAACCCTATTCCACTCTGCAATTTTCCCCTTCGTCCCCCAAAGAAAACAAAGCCCGCAAATTAGGTTTCCTCGCCGGGGACCAGATTAAATTCAGCAGAACATAATACTGCCCTGGCCTGTTGGTGAACGGACGAAGGGTTCCGGCGAATCAGCGTTTAGAGTTTATCAGAAATTGACTAATTGAGTTGCAGCTTCTTGTTATCGCACGGTCTGTTATTTAATTGAAGATGAGATCGTTCATTTCATTTGGTTGTCGCGTCAGAGGAGGGAGGCGGAAGCATGCGGAGGAAGGCGTTAGGTTGAGAAGACCCTCAAGAAGACGCTCGAGATCTGCGACCACGTGTTCGACGCCGTCCAAGGTGTTCGTCGAGAAGACCCTTTATTCCGAATTGAGTTGCATGTTGATGATGCCGTAAGGTGTGTTATTTATTTTGAAAGTGAGATCGTTCATCTCTTGGGGAGAGAGAGAGAGAGGGAGGGTGTGATACCACGAGGGTGATATTCTCGACTCTCCGATTGCTTTCTGCACCCCTTGCTTTCTACGGCATCCCTAAATTTCTATAAAATACAAAACTTTATGATAAAACATATTCGAAATACCTGAACATTCTACTAACAAATTATAGTGTATTTTTACGTTACAATATCAGAAATTTTATTGAATAATTAAATTTATCGATTTCACTATATTTTTTAATTTGTTAGTGCTCTTAAAATAACTACATATCTTTGTTAACTTGTTTTATATACTCAACTGTTCTAATATCAGTAGAAAAAATACATTCAAATCAAATTTGGGATAAGTTTTTAATATATCTTAGATTTTTTAAATTTTTAAAATAAAAAAAATTATTATGTTTTTTTTTTCTTATTTTTATGGGTCAACTTAATAAATTATATATACATGTAAAATTGTTAAAATTTAGTTATACAATATACACAACTAGTTATACATTAGTTATTTATAATAAAATATCTCTATATCTATGACTAATGTTATTTTTGCTTACTTTTTCTATATATATATATATATATATATATATATATATATATATATATATATATTTATATATATATATATATTATAAACTTTATCGTATTAATGTAAATTATTTTAGATTTTTTTAATTTTTTTAAATAAAAAAAATTATTATGTTTTTTTTCTTATTTTTTATGGGCCAACTTAATGTTTAAAATGCAATTATTTAATTTAATTAAATAAATTATATATACATGTAAAATTGTTAAAATTTAGTTATACAATATACACAACTAGTTATACATTAGTTATTTATATCTAGCTAACACACAGAGCGATATCGCGTCTGTGTATGCATTTTTTAATTTTTATAAAATTAATAATATTTATTTTTAAAAAATATATAAAATTTTAAAATAGTTGTTAAATAAAATAACTGTTTAAAAAGGTTTTTAAAATAACAGTAAAAGTAAAAAAGATTTAAAAAAAACGGTTACAGAAAAAATAATTATAAAATAATTAATTTTTAAAATAATAATTAAGGATAAAATTGGAAAATGAAAAGTGGACACAAAAAGAGGAATCCTCTTTATATATTGTTATAGATAAAATATCTTTGTATCTATTACTAATGTTATTTTTCTTATTTTTTTTTAATATATATATATATATATATATATATATATATATATTATAAATTTTATTGGTATTAATATAAATTATTTTATTAATTGTTTTATTTTCTAAATTTTATTTATATTTTTATAATTAATATTTAGGAAAAAAAATTATAGATTTAGCACGAGACACTTGACTAATATTATTATCACAACTGGATCGATATCTTTTTTTAATATTTTGTTGTGTGTTAAATTTTAACATATTTATATGCACTTTCTTCTAATTTTAGAGTGACAAAACAGATTTGAATTGAAGAACAGATCCATCAACCCGTCAGAAAATAAATAGATTAGGTAAGGATATTGAATTTGTAACCCCTGTTGAAATTAGGGGCCTTTCTTCTTGCACTACTATCATTTTTGCTACAATTTTCATTTCACTTCTCTCTTCTCATCAGAGACCCAAAGCAGGAGGAAGAAGGCGAGTGGCGATCACCTTTGGTCATCGACGGAGACGACACCCACAGCGCCGGCTGCGAGCCACTGAGAACGACGACTCAGGTGCGTTCACACTTTTAGACTTTTTTCCCCTTTTTGCCCTAATCGTTTCTCGTTGTCCCCCGCTGACATGGTGATCCCTAATCTTTAAACCTTTATAAAGTTGTGGTTGGGAGCTCATCGTCTGCAATAGGCCAATGAGATTCAATGATTAAGTGGATAGATTGTATTGTATCACCTCTCTTAATTATGTGTACGCCCTAAGAATGCTGTTGATCAATCTGGTGATAACAGTGGTATCAATCTGAATGACTTTCTTGAGAAGAAATATTGTTCAATGTCTATGTCTATGCCATAAGAATCTGCCACCATCAATTAATATTTTATGTGGAATGATTATTGTTGAACATGTTGACTGTGCCTAGAACAATTTCAAGTTGAATCGAAATGTTCTTGATTGTGTACAATTACAGATTTGAATTTATGACATCAAAGTGTGGCAGATTTTAGTTTTACTTTATTTCATTATGACCAGTTATGTTTATAGGGTACTTGGTATGGCCGTGTTTTTCTATCACCCTCTCGTCTTGATAATTCAACAATTTTTTTCATAGTGATATTTTAGTATGTCGTGTATTTTCAGTGAATAACATCAGAATATCAGGATAGGAGACAAATAGCCTTGAGATATTAGTAGCTACTGTTGTTGAGCTTTAATTCCTTTGGTGTTACTTTTCCTTAGGATCTGTTGTTACAAGAATCTTAGAATTTATTTGGTTGACACAAGCAGCCCAATGGACAGCGTAGTTGATTCTCTGAATAATGCCTATCAAGATTTTGTTACTGCTGCTGCCAATGTGTTAGAAGCCAAAGAAAATGCTGGTTCCGTTAAAACAACAGCAACAGATACTGCTCTAGAGAACTTTAGGCAGAAGTGGGAATTGTTCAGAGTAGCATGTGATCAAGCTGAGGAATTTGTGGAGTCTGTGAAGCAAAGGATAGGATCAGAGTGTCTGGTGGATGAGGCAACAAGGCCTGTGGCAGGAAAACCTGGACAAGCTACTATGACTGGTCTTCCTCCCATAAGTGCAGTTCGGTTGGAACAAATGAGTAAAGCAGTTCGATGGCTTGTCATTGAATTGCAGCATGGTTCTGGAACTACTTCTGCTAATTCAGCTCTTTCCCATCCCTCAGCTCCATTTGATGCCAGGTTTTCTGAAGATGCTACTCAATAGCATTAACGTAACTTTGATGATTAATGTTATAAATTTCTCTCTATGCTGATCTTTCTTAGGGTATACTGCTTTAGCCTCTCTGTTAAGCTGTTAAAGAATGCAACTTATGTGCATTGTGCATCTCTGACAACATTCCTTAGTTTTATGTTTTGGTGATAATTAATGTATTTTACTTTATCCTACAAATTATCATGAGTTCCACTATGAATTTATTAAACACTATAATATGTATTTGTACTAGTCGTGCAATTCCGAAACTGCATTCTAAACTATACATTGTGTTGAAAATAATTTATAAGAGGACCAACTTGGTCTACAAAAGTAACAGATTTCTTAAATTAATTTCACTCTTAAGTATGAAATTGAACATGCAGAACATGCCAAAAATTGAAAAGTAATTTTGCAACGTACTATTTAAAATAATTTTGCAATATTTTAGTGTGGAAGGTCTATATTAATTTTGAAATATTTTGGATTAATCATTTCAAAATGTTTTATGATTATTTACTATTATAGGATGTGTTTTGTATAACAGTTTAGAGTTTATTAAAAAAAATGAAATAATTTTAACAGTTCTGTATATGAATTAAATATTTGTTGCGTCTATTTACATTAAATTAACAAAAGGTTCGTAACTAACTTGTTTTTCCATGTAAAGTTAAAATTTACAAACTTTCTTTTTGTTGGAAATTTTAGTTGAGAAAATAACAATGAATTATTTAAAAAAAGAAATTATTGATGCAAAAGAAATATTATTTATTAATTGACAATAATAAAAAAAAATAAAGAAAAAACATTAAAGTATTTTAAAAACAAATATTTAAAATATACAAAAAAAATATATTATGAAATTTACTTTATCATCCATTTTATTTTGTTGATAATTATCCTAAAAATTAGTTGTTTAGTTATTTGATATTTTTAATTTTTTACTTATATTTATTTTGCTGCCATATTTACATCGAAATTATTTTACTTTTTTATCCATTTATTTTATTTTTAAACTAATTTATTTTATTATAATATATGAAAATAATATACTATTAAATTTACTTTATTATCCATTTTATTTTGTTGATGAGTGTCTTAAAAACTATTATAATATACGAAAAGAAGATGACCATTCTCATATTATCTCGATCGACTAAATTTTTTTGTGGGATCTAGGTTAATGCACAAGCATCAAAACTCAATTTCTAATTCACCTTCATTGCGAGTTTTGTTTACCAAAAATGATTCACTTAGAGCTCTTAATTGTGACATAGCTCAACAAAGTAGTCTTATTACCCATCTTATTTTGTAGTCTATTAAAGATTATTTTTTTAATCATTTATTTTAATTTATTTTTTCGCCACATGTGTATAGGAGTTATTTTAATTTTTTCTAAGTTTATTTATTTATGCATAAAACATAAAATAAGTCATTTCATGCATTAATTATACGAGTCTAAGAATACACATTAGGTGAGTCTGTCTATGCACTGATTAAACGAGTTTTGTAACACACATTACGTGAGTTTGTCCGTATACCGATTAAACAAGTCTAGCAATATACATTAGATAAGTTTATTTATACACATATTATACGAGTTTATTAATACATATTAGACAATTATATCCATTATCTTATTAGACGTGTCTTGTAATACACATAAGATGAGTTTATCTATACACATTAGATGAGTGTAGAAATACACATTGTGTTCATATACTGATTAGACGCGTCTCACATTAGATATCAGATGAATTCGTTGATACACTGATTATACGAGTCTAACAATATACAATAGACGAATATGTTCATTAATTGATTTGTATTTATAACAAATATAGTTTATGTATTTTTGCATAATATATCATTTGTATTTTTATAGAATATAATATATATATATATATATATATATATATATATATATATATATTCTAAACTTATGAATAATTTTTACGTTAATTTTATTCAAAATTTAATTATAAACTTAAAAATACTATTATTTTGTTTTCTAAATATTTTTTAATATAATATATATTTAATAACATAAAAAAACACATACAAAGTAACATCAACCGTGCATATACACGAATATAAAACTAGTATAAAATAAAAATATGTAACAATTCTTGATAAAGATAATGTTAAGTGTGATACCACATAGATAAAAATAGATAAAGCAAATAAGGAAATAAGTCATAGTCAAATAGAAACATAACATATAAAGTGTTTGTCATTAAATCCAAAGATCGTTCACATTTGTGTTAAAAATCAACAAAGAAAGCATCAACTAACTGAAAATATTTGTCGTACATCAATAAATTGTGCAATCCTTGTTATATCTCTTGAATCTCGTCCCATATTTGACTAAGCATATTAGCATATTTGAGAGATTGGGCTTGAGGTTGTTGTTCTCTTTCGTTTGGCAATTACTTTTGGTCATGATTTAGTTCTTATTTGTTGCACGAACCCTATCATGTTGCCATGTATCATCAATTTTTGTAAAGATCTTTCATCATCAATAAGCAAACTCATATTTCATAAACATCTTTAACCAATGATGGTATAAAATATTAGTTATTAGATCACCATAAATAAGGAAGATGCACATAATTTGCTTTTGTACTTTCTCATACGTTGAATAATGTAATATGACCAATTAATTTAATTAATTTGAATGAATTGTTTCACTACCCACGTAAACGTAATGAATATGTCTTCCTCCATCAATTGTTATGGTACTCAAAATATGCGACTCCGTTTTTTCTGTTGAGTTTTTTTCTTTTTTTTACTGAGTATTAAAACTATACTATTTTAATACTTTAAAAATAATTTTAATATATTTTAAAATTTTAAAATTAATGACTATCAATATATTTTAAAGAGAAAATAGATAAAGAAAAGAGAAAAAATCAGAAGAAAATTTAAACTCAAAATATGCATATAATGCAATAAGTTATCTTCATTAGTTAAGCTCCCTTCATTTTTAATATATTTCTTCAGTAATCTTGGTCTAATCATGTTTGACAAAGAAATGTCTCGGTCATAGTTAATTTATTATGAAATTTTCGTGAGACTTTGACTCAAAAGCAAATAGAAGATGCTTGAATTCCTGTTTTTTATTTTTCATAATTATTCAAAATAAATAAAAAAATATTTTTGGATTTTAAAGGTGCTGCCATAATGATGTTATTTATGCAGTTACACAATGACCTTTCATTAATGGTAAAGTTTTTAATATAAATATATTGTAGGAAGAAAATAAATATAATAACTTATCAGTCAATCAAAAGTTAATCTCAAAATCAATAAAAGGAGTACAATTTTCTTTAGAGATGACAATATGGGTCTAGTCTGTCTAGTCGACCCGCAAAAATAACACAGAGCGGGCCAAGGTAGTGAATCCGCAAGTTTGCATTGATCCGGTTCATAGAAGCTCACAGGCATCATGGACTGGCTCGCAAACCTGCATTAAAAAAAAACTTGTACTTATGTATATCATTTACTTGTTTTAATGGACTATTACATTAACGTTCCAAATTATTGTATAACCAAAAAAGACAAGTATTATGTATTTTTTAATGTGCTAAAATTTAAAGAATACATTATATATGTCATAGTATGAATATGAATATGATGAAAATGAATTATCAATTTATTATCAAACTTCCCAAAGTCTTTACTTAATTTTGTGAACTTCTTAAAGTTTTCTAATTTTTTAAATATTGAAAGTTTTATCATAAGAATTTAAAAAAAAACGGGTTGGCTCGCGAGTCTGTACATCCGCAATTATACAGGACAGACCAGACTTTTCAACCCGCGGTTAAAATGCGGGGCAGGACGGGACGGACTGACCGCATTGTCACCCCTAATTTTTTTTATTAGTTTTTAACCAATAATTATATTTACATAGATAAGATTATTGTTAATTATCCATGCTGTTAATAAAGTTGTAATAAACCGGATTAGATCATAAATATATTAATATTTGGAACTCTGCATTAATGGTATCTTTTGCTTGTTATCTTGGTTTCTTGTTGGTGATTCTATTGTGCATGAGGCTTTCTTTTGACATAAATAGTTTATGATAAAGTTTTAGTGATGATGAGAATTAGAAAGTGGTAATTTTGGTGACTCGTTAGTTGAGCAAATGAGATGGGATGAGCATGACCTTTAGAATTATATTTCATCTTCTGTAGATGCTAAAGAACTACATTTCTGTTTTTCATCACAATTTTTCCCACTTCTTTCCCCGACATGTTATCATTTCGTGAGTACATGTTCACATTTATATTCTTGATTTCTTTTTATCTATGTTTCATTAAATCTCAATCTTTTTTTTAGAAATTTAAGAAAAATATAACATAATAAAGATTATAGAAGTAAATATTTTTGCATATTTTATTATTGTATTTTTTATTCTAGTTTTTACTATTTTTTACTTATAATTTATGTAAAAACGATGAGTAAAATTGATTAATTTCATTCAAATATGATTTCTTTATTCTTTATGAATAATTTTAAAAAATATCATACAATCAACGCAATTCAAATATTTTCACTATCATATTTTCACTATCTGATAATTGCGTCCATTTTTTTTCTTTCATATTCTTTTTGGTTTAAGTTTTCTTTCATGCAATGAACTTTAAAAATTACAGTGACAATTTTATGTCACAAATTTTCAAGCATCAAAACCAATCAGTTAACTTTTCTCAATCTGGTCACTACATATTTATCACCTTCAAACAAACATAGGACATCAATTTAATAACCATATTAAAAATGTTAGTAGCTAATTCAATAATAAAAATATATAACTACTCATTTTGTTTTTTGCAAATTAAACAAAAATTTTATTAAATTAAAAAAATTGCTAATTCCTTATACATATACAAATAACATAGCCATGCGAATTTTCAGTATAAAATATTTAATTTAATTATATTTTTAATGTTATGTAATTGAAATACACCCACAGTATATGATGGCATCTCGACACATCATTCCACGTCTTCAAGGACCTCCTTCCATGTCTTTCATAAAATGTCAGTATTTGAATGAGTTGGTCTCCTAGATAATTATATCCAATTGTAAAATTTGGAATTCAAGTAATGAATTAATTTATGCGATAATAAAATAAATCTCAATAATTTCTCTATTAATAAATAGAATTAATATAAATAATAAAAGATAATAATGATAAATAAAACCCCAATAGAAAATAATACTTTTTTATAGATAATTATTTTTAAGATAGCTTCTAGTTATATCTTGATCAATTGGAATGATGATAGTTTTCCCAATAACTTTAAATACTCTAACAAAATGTAGTTTCAGACAATTCAAACATCTTAATTAAGATAGTCAAATCAACCTAGATCAACTTGTGGTTATCGAGTTTAATAATGTCGAGCTTATCACTAATTATTATCGTCTCAGCTTTCATTATTGTCGTAATTTGACACGCCATATTGTAATTCAACATAAAAAAATTAAGATTTCGAGGAACTGAAATTAGAATACTTAAATTGAAGATAGCGTCTTATTATTTACAAATTAGAATGATTAAATGAAAGAATGTCAAATATTAATTCTATATTTATTAATTTTTAAAATTTGATAATCAAAAATATATTTAATTTGAAAAGAAATAATAATAATCAACTTAAAACAATAATTACCATTCTTATGATTATGTAATATTTTCAATATTTTAATCGTGATTATGACAATATAAATAAATAATTATTCTAATAATTATAATAATAATATAACAAAATAATAATATTATTTTATACAAAATGGATTGGACTCAACATACCATTCCGTAAAAAACGAGTTGAATCAACCAGTCACTTTATTCTGACTTGTTTTATTCAACTCCTCAATTTAATAATAAAACATAAGTGAACTCATTTAAAAAAAACAATTAAATAAATTATTTTTTACATTATATTTTCTAAATATATAAATATATTATAGTATTGTAATTTAAATCACTAATATTTACAAATTAAATCTCATTTATTAGTTATAATTAGGTAATGTAATATATAAATATAATAATTATTTTAATTTATTTAATTAAAAATATTAATTAATAATTAAAAAATAAAAAAATATTTTATTTAATTAAATATACTTTTAATGTTAATTTATATACATATAAACATTTTAAAATTCAAAAATTAAGAACAAATTTAAAAATATACTGACGGATTCATATTCTACGAAACAAGTTATAATTATTAATCTGTTATTATTTTTATTTGACAAGTCACTCCGACTCATTTTTAATGGACTACGAAGGGATCCGAGGAAAATTGAGGAACCCCTTATACTTCTGAATATTGCTATTTATTTCTCTAACCCATACAGATATTATGGGCATTAGGACCCTCTCAGAAATTTTAAAGAGCTGTGTGTGGAATCATTTAAAATGACATGTCATCAAACTGAGCACTTTGTGCAAGCCCCTGGACTTGTAATAAATTAGACAATTAATTAAATTAAATTAAACTAATATTTTTAAAAGAAAAATGCACAAAAAGTTAAAATATATAAAATATATACTTTTATTTAATTTAAATACTGTTCATTTTTATCTTAAACATATTCTAATATCCTATTTTATCTCTCCAATAATACTCATCTTTCTCATTTAACTCTCCTACCAAATAGCTTTCTTACAAAGTTCTCCGATAGGGATGAATAAAGTATATTGGCCATGAACTTAGAAACACAATTACAATTCATTAAAAAGAAACCAAATATTAAGTGATTCTATATTTGGTGTTCTTTCCGTTCATATTAATTATCAACATTTTTATATTTAATTAAGATAGGCGTTGCACTATTTTAATATTATGTTTATATATATATATATATATATATATATATATATATATATATATATATATATATATATATATATATGATTGAAGATATATTGTGTCTGCATTGAAAAAATTTTTAGAGTAATAATTTGAACACATTACAGTGATCACGCATAAACAAAGAATCGTCTTTAACTCAAAATAGCCATATGCAAGCAAGTAGCACTTTTTATATAATTAAAAATTAAAAATTAACTTGTTTGATTAAAGATTGACATTGAAAAGAATGAGATTACTCTACCTTTAAACTTATACTATAATTTCTTATCTTCTAACAAATAAGTATGTTTGTCCAAATCTCAAAGAAAATATAAACGAAGAGAAAGGTTTTCGATAATTTTTATAAAATAAATTTTGAGTAACTGATTTTTCTATTATAATTTGAATTGTTAATAATAAAATATTTGAATTTTATAGATAGAGTTTACTTTTATTCTTAAATATTTTATTCGTTTTTATTATAATAATAATAATACGTTTTTTAAACAACTTAAAAAGTTGAAAATATCGTAATAATTTAAAATAAAATAAATATAAAAAAGTAGTAGATACTTATGTCCATCTTCTAGCCTAATTTAAAATATTGAATCATATCTCTCCTCTAATATTTAACGAATCCCAATAATTTAATAAAAATGATAATGTGATGTATTTGTGTGGGTAGATAAGACGAATCGAAGTGTATGTAGAAGTATTGGTAGTGTCGTAGCTGTGGACTTGTGACCTAGTTGTTCCCTCACTCTTTCTTTCTGCTTTTTGGCTATCTTCCTTTCCATCTGCTTTCGCATATACTTTCCATTCAAGACCTAAGTGTACAATCATCACCCCTTTATTTGCCACAACCAGATCAACCACTAATCATTTTTTCTGTACATCATGTTTCTTCCTTTCCATTGCTTTTGCTTTCACCACACTGTAACAAATCATTTTTTCTTTTTCATTTTATTAGTCACATCACTTCTCAACAACGATGTAACAAAACTTATTAGCTGGTTTTTTTTTATAACTATTTTAGACTTTCTCATTAATATATAATTTTCATATTTTTTTAAATTTTAATTTATTTTTATGCGGTGTTCCTTTGTAGGAATGGTACTCTTTAAGTGTATATGTGATGACGGTTTTTTGATTTTGCTCGTATTCTTTTCAAGTGTTATATAGTGATTTGCGAGTGTGGATTTGCGGGATTCAACATTTATTTCATCCATCCATATGTAAATTGATTTGAGTATTTTATGCGTTACATTATCAAATTAACCTTGATTTTAAACATGTACAAGTGAATGCACCGGTGTGTGGTATGGACTGGTGTGGTGGGGGAGAAATATGGTAGATGTGGTGAGAGAGGAAGATGGTAAATGTGGTGGAGGAAGATGGTAGTGGAGGAAGGGTGATTGAAGGGGGAACCAGCGGTGTATGACACCAGTTACGTAACTGGTGCTTGCGCAAAAAGGGAGACTGACATCGATTACGTGACAGGTGTTGTGTGTGTGTGTTTTGATTTTTTTTTCACTTTTTTTCTAAAACTTTTTTTTAAATTTAATTGAATAACTTTTTTTTTATTTTAAAATTTCATATAATTTTAATATTTTTTTTTAATTCATATCAATTATTTGTAATTATTTTTATAACATTAAATTACAAAATCATTTTCTTTTTCTATCAAAATATTTTGGAAACTTTTTAATTCTATTTATTTTTAAAATTTATTTTATCTATCACATCAATTAAATTTTTTTACTAATTTTTATAAAATTTATCTTAAAATTCACTCACTCCATCTTCTAAATTCACTACAAAAAAACATACAAATTCATCAACTCAAATTCATACAAATTCATTTCGACAATCATTCCCAAATTTATATTTCAAACGAACACACCTTAATCGTATCTTGACGTCGTGTGTAAAATTACTGCTTGAATTATTTATATTTATATTTTATTTTGTAAGAGTAGTGTATTCTGTCGTTTTCATTTTGTGAAGATACCAACACTGTAGACACAATGGCAGAGATGATAGAGCCACATTTCTTTCTGCAACTCTTCAAAATAGTAAAAGGTGAATTGACAAAACCCAAAAAAACCAAAAAGATCAATCATTGATTGACATCAACCAACAAAGAAAATAAGAAAAAAAAATTGTGATTACACAAGTACTAATTTAATTCGTAAAAACTAATTATACCAGTATAATAGAAATATTTAGTAGTTTATTTAATTTTTATAAAATAGAATTCTTAAAAAACTTTTTATGATGAAAGACAAAGGCACTCACATGAAGAGAAAGAAAGGACAAAAAGGCACTGTTCCCCTTTTTCTTGAGTTGTAAAAGTCCACACAACAAAAACCAGCAACGCCATTACTCTACTCTACACTGCGCTTCTTCTCCTTTTCCCGTACCAGCAAAGGCTGCACCACCATTCATTGAAACCATTCCCGGAGACCAAAACCCAAACCTCGTTGCAATGGCGAAAGAGAAACAACAGCAGCAGCAAGAAGAAGAAGACTATCACAAGATGTTGCGTTCGTATTTAGGGCTCAGCTTCTCCATGTTTCTGGCGACGCTGGCAAACAACTCGGTGCCGGCGCTACAGGGAAAGGTGCGCATGCTGTCGGTGCGGGCGGTGGAGGCGGCGGAGGAGCTGCGCCAGATGAAGTCGCGGCGGCAGGAGGACTCGAAGGCGAACGCTCGAGTGGTGGAGATCTTCGCGTCGCACCGGAACGCGTGGCAGGCAGAGGAGAAGCGTCTGGTGCAGCAGATCGAGGCGGCGGCGGAGGAGATCGCGCGCCTGCGGGGGCGCGTGGCGGAGCTGGAGGAGTGCGTGGCGCGTGCGGAGAAGGAGGTGGGGGAGCGGGACGAGATGATTGGGTTCATGTCGCGGAGGATAGAGGAGGAGGGATTGGGTGGGAGGGAGCACTACGGGAAGAAGAGTGGGGAGTGGTTTCCGAAGGAGGTGGAGGAGGAGGAATTGGTGGGGTCCACTAGGAGTTTGGAGGAGGAGGTTGAGGTTATCTATGAACAGCATAGTCAACATTTTGGGAATAATGGCTTTGATTCTGAGTTTATGGCCTCTGCTTCCAAGTTCTGGGCTGAGAAAGCCTCGCTGTGGCAGGTTTGTGGATTTCTTTTTAGTGTGGTTGACTTTGATTACCTTTTTCCGCTGAAATTTGAGATGAGTGTGTTTAGCTTGGCTTGTTTTGATTAAATAATTGCTTCTTCTTGTCTTACTTTCCGGTAAAGGTTCTTAATCAACACATGCATAAGACAATTGGAAGTTTACATAAACAAAGGAAAATGGCGATTGCAATTTTAATTTAGTTAGCTTTGTATTAAATATGTTTATAATTGTGTCAATCATGTCATTATTCGCTTTCTGAAAAGCAAACTTTGTTTAGTCTCTCTTAATTATAAAATTTTGTTATCTGTGGTCTTGTCATTCACAAAAAAATTGTCACTATTTAACATCTCATCTCATCTACGAAAACTAAGAATTACTCATCACCCATTTTTACACCCGAGAGACGATAATAATAAAAGTATTTTTGAGGTGTTAAAAGTGAAATGAATCTCATTCATAAAGAAAGGACTGGAGAGATATTTAATTCAATTTATTTCCTAAAGTGGTAGATAATTAATACTTTATCTTGATTAAAAAGTGGTCTATGGCGAAAAGTTTTGCTCTTTTTCAAGGACGATGACCCGGTTTAGGATTCTGGTCGGGATGTTTCTGCTCGGTTCTAACCTTGTGGACTGTTCATTTACCGCACCACTTTTTACTGGATTTTTAAGGTTATAAGTTTTAGGAGGGTACGGCATAACTTTTGCTTTAGACATGACGTTTCTATGAGGAAAAAGAAATGGGATATGTAATGGCAAGTTGGGGGTCCTAGAAGGCTTCTTTTTCCCTGTGGAGTTTAGATGTAGTTGGTTAGGCTTCATAATGGTTCACCATGGTGGAGCCATAGACCATCCAATTGTTATTTGTCTACTTCTGTCCTTTGCTTGTAGCAATCTGTCCCCTATTGCATGTTATGTTACTCTGTGTGCCTGGTCCACTTTACTTTCAGCAGGCAGTAGTCACCATTCTTATCCGGTGCTGAAATATAGGGCCTTTATTCTCTAGGTTGTTTATTGTCTGTGCTGGGGATATGGTTGCTAATTGATTAAGTCACTGATATCGCTGTTGGTGGGTGGTTCGTGCATGTTTTTGATTATTGTTTGCATACCCCAAAGAAACCATAGTCTGCATTGATTGCAACAGTTGGTTGGGTTGGAGCACACCATAGTTTGTAATCGCTAAATTCAAACTCACCCTTAGTATGCATTGATTGACATGGAAAAGTTCTTGCTCTGCCCTTTGTTGCTGGTATCAGGATCTCACGATCTTTTACTCTTTGCTGCTGCAAACAGCAGTTGGCAAGCACATGCTTTCTTCTTCGAGAGTGGTTGACTGAACGAAGGAGACACACAACAGACTAACGATATCTTTAGAGCACCCACTAGGGAGAAATGAGTTTCTTGTTTTATTAGGTTTTAGACTTCGGGTAGAATTGGGTTGAAAGAATTTTAGAAAATGATGTTTTGAAAGTTAGTTTAGGAATAAATGATTTTGTTTAGGTGATAAAGTAAAATCTCTTTTGAAGTGTAAACACAGATATGTTTGTGGGTTCTACACCCAGAATAATTCTACTAAAAGAATAGCTAAGAATTTCCAGTTCTCGTAATATTAATTCTATTCACCATAGAATTGGCTTTGAAAACGTGAAAAAGAAAAGACACATCCCAAATTAACGTATTATGATTCTTCTCCCCTTAAAACGTGAAATCTCGTGTTCCTAATCGTGTTAATGATTTGTGCTCTGGGGATTTTCTGTATTCTATTTGATCTTTTACCCGTTGAATCTTGTAGAACACATGAGTATTAAAGTTGTAAATTTTTATCTATTGTCAAAACCGGACTGAATCCGTCCCGTGTCCAGTTCATTAGAACCACAGAACCCATTTTCAATTGAACTGGTTGCGGTAAAAAACTGGCTTAAAACTGATTCAAAACAGGTTTACATTTTTTTCTAAAATATTTTTTAAATGTTATTTTGGTTTTCTTCCTTAAAATAAAAATTGTAAAGTATTTATCATTTTCTTTTGAAGTAACTAGTTATTTTCGAAAAACATTATTATGTATGTTGAACCTCGAATATAAATATTATGATATATTTGATTTATATGCATGTTTTGAATGTTAAATACTTAAAAAATGTTAGTTTTAGTTTTTAGTATTATTAAGTTATGATGTTATATGTATTGTTATTTTATATATTATTTGTATTATTTTATTAATCATGGTGATTAATAAACCTTGCAGTGGTACCTTAACCAATTCAATGACCAGTCTCAAAACTTAGATATTTATTTATTGGCTCCTGTTTCTATTAATTAAATTTTGCCATCAAGATTGTTTGGTTTTTTGTTTCTAAAAGATCATGTTGTGGAGTATTATCAACCCAAAACAAATCACATGAAATGGTAATTTCTCTTTCAATTTCTGACCTATAAATGTCTACTCTTCCAGGATGTACAGTACGAATCCCTTGAATCGATGTATAATACAAAGCATTTTGTTGCAAGGTAAATAATTGATAGTCTAAATGCAGATAACTTCTGAAGCATTTGGAATCATATCCAACTAAACGAATTTTTTTTCACCAGAAGGGAGTCTCCCTGGAAGGTAGATGGTGATTCTGCTGGAGTTTCCTCTAAACTTAAATTACTTGAGCAAGACTTATTAAATCTAGAGAAGATTGGTAAAAATGATCCTTCCAAGGTGTCATCTTTGGTTAAGAAGCAGGCAAAGAGATATCAAGGGCTTTCAGAAAAAATAGATGATTTGTGCCGAAGAATAGTAAGTAACTCATGTTTTATTGCTTCTTTTGTTTTAGGTTTTTCTATGTTGCATATTGTAATTAATCTAAAAGTTGGAAGCATAATAATCATTTTCCCTTTTTGCAAAATACTTAAAAACCTCTAATTATTGTAAAGCACTACTACGTGCATATTTTGAAATCTGTTTTTGATGTCAACTAATATGTAAAATGTATGGTGTCAACTGCCTATCAAATAATCTTCAGCGGTACATCCTCTTAGTTGGTATATGTCCTTTACAACTCTATTGAGAAGAATAAATTATTGTGATGCTCTGCAAATAAATTGTCTGGTATCATTGGTCCCAAGTTGATGGTTGTGTCCATAAATACATACATAAAAACCAAAGGTGAGACTGTCTGAGGGGTGGTGAGAGCATTGATGGTTATGTCGCTATCAACTTCATTCAGGAAGTGAAAATTAAAGCTTGTATTAATTATTGTGCGGTGCAAGCATGATGCACAACGTTATGAATCGGGATTGAAAGAGACACCAAAAATCTTATGTTAGTACTTCTGTTTGTAGTGTGGATGTTAGTCTGTTTTAGAAGAAAGTGAACTTTAAGGTTTACGTTATGGGGGTAGAGGCACCACCTACTAATTTTCTTCCAAAACAACACACCCCTTGCTAGCCTGCTTCTGCTGACATAGCTCATTGCTTCATTTAGTTAAAGTTGGACCATTTTCCTGTCACGTAAGACCGATTGCAATTTTGGGCCTGACATCTTTATTTTTGAACAGGCTAATGATCCCTGCGAGCCTTCCCTCAGTTCAGAATTCCGAACCCAAACTCAAACAGAGTTTTTATTGGAAGCATTTCGGCTTCAACAGGGGGTATCTGAAACTGGACAGAACCTAATGGCATTGCAAACTGAAATTGGGAAGAACAGTTACAGGGAGGAGATGAGAAACGAGACCACACTAACCACAAGACGGTCTTTGGACTCTATGAGGAACAACTTCAAAGAAATCCAGCGAAATCTGGAGATATGGTTGGCCAGAATTATTGGCGATCTTGAAGGGATTCTTTCAAGGGAAGGGGCATCTCGTGTAAGAGAATATTATATTTCTAGATATCCCTTTGTTCAATAGAATCTGAGAAACTGGTAGCAGTAGGAAGCCTCACTTCTCAAGCTAACAAGTTATCTCTTGTGGGTATGTATATTTTTTCAATTCATAGAAGTGGTAGTTGGATATCCCTGTGAAATGAAATCATACCACTGCTGCTTATGTTAGCATCTTAAATATTTTCTTCTTCTTCCCTTCCCCACGTGGACATCCATCTTAAATGCATTTTGTCCATTTTCTGATGGAACCACTCATTTTGTGAAACCCAGAAGAAAAACAAGAATAACAGTTAAAATGCATTATGTCACTAAACACAGAAGAAACACACATACAATTACTGGTTAAAACAAATATGGAAGAACAAGATATCAATCACCCTCATACTCATTGTTCGCTGTTTTTGTTTGTTTGTTTGTTTGTGTTCATTCACTTGATGCTTTCCGTACCCATCACATTTGTTGGCATCCTTATCAGTCATGATCATGTCAAGAAAGAGACAGAAACATGGATCAGAAGTCAAGCATTAAACAATGGCATATCTCTTGCATTCACCGTCAAATTAATTAACATATGATTACTCCGTCGTTTTCCGCCGGCCACCTTCATCACCTCTTAAGGCTCAACACAGACAAGTCCAACCATTTTTCCTCATTCTGCAATAACTTGGTATCCATGGACGACGACCGTGGCCACCGCTTTCTTAACAACTTCGTGATTCTCCTCCTTGCAATGGGTTTATCAGCTTTCTTCGTATCAATGTGCCATCTCCTAGCCATTTGCTTCTGGTACCAACGCATCACACACCAAAACCCTCCGCAGCGCCACCCGACGCCGCCAGCGACGGCCTCCACGGCGGTGCAGATGATCCCTACACACACGTACCACCGGAAGAGAGTTGATGGCGGTATGGTTTCCGGCGACGGCGATGAAGGTGGGACGTGTGTGGTGTGCTTAGGTGAGTTTGAGGAGGGTGAGGAGCTGAGGAGGTTGCCTGAGTGCATGCACTGTTTCCACGTGGCATGCATTGACACGTGGCTGTGTTCGCATTCGAGTTGCCCCGTTTGCCGGAGCATTGCCGCGCCGCCTCTGGGGGTGCTCCACTCCGAGCATGATTTGAACGATGCGTATGAGCACAGCATACACATGACGCAGTTTTCTGTTGTACAAAATGGCTTTGTGTTACGAGGGTGAGGCCATGTTCATTTCAATAAAATTATATTTTTATTTCTTCTCATTTTTAACTTAATATTTACTATGTTTTAATAAATTATACTCACTTTCTTTATACTTTTAACAACATCACATACATTTTTCTTGTTTTATCTAAAAATATCGTACTAGTTAAAATTTAAATAAAAATTAAAGCTTCAAAATTTAAAAAGTATGAAATCTTTTATCAGAGGATTTTTTTAATAAAATAAAAAATACTGTTTACTAAAAGAAAAGAGAGATAAATGTGTACTATATAGAGTACATATGCCCTTTTATAAAAGGCACTTGTATTTCAAAATATTAGAGGGAATATAAGTTTCATTTCTTACAATTTCCATTTGATATTGTAAATATGTCATCTTTTAAAGTGTATGTCGAATTTGTTGAAAATAATAAGTAAAATGTCATTCGGAGAATATATTAATATTATTATTGCTGTAATTATAATTATATTATTTTGTTATATTCTCATTCTCACCTTGAATGAAGTGGAGAAAAAAAGAAGAGAAAATAAATCATCAAAAATTTCGAGCACATTGCAGAAGTGTTTTTTATACATGTGTCAACTAAGTGTACACATCTTTTAACTTTTAGATGAATAAAAAAATCATCAAAATTATCCAAAATCCACTATTGGCAAATGATGTAGAGGAACCAAAATTGGAATCCTACAACTTGAAACCTGTTATCTTCTATTCAGCATATATTAGAATTTAAAATCAAAACACTATATTCAAAAATAAAAATTAATTTTATTCACGTGATTTAAATTCTAAAATGTATATTTCTTAATTATATGTTGATTTAAATTATTAATTTTTAAATTAAATAAAAATTACTAATTGATTTAACATAAGATTGAATCCTACCAATTTTTTTAATCCATTTAGAATATGGACAAGCAACAATTTTTTTTTCATTCGGCTCATTGAAGTGAACCGAATTACCTTATCTCAACTTTTAACTATAACATGTAAGCATTTAATATGGTAGAGTTTTGCTAACTACCATGTCAAAATAACTTCTATAGGTATTGATCAATTTTCGTAGCATAACAGCTGCAGTAAGTAGAATGTGATCATATTAAGAGATTTTAGACATGGTATATTTAAAACATGTCAAAGCTAGGAGCTCAAACCTAACTAGTTGTCAATTCCTAGTCCCTTCTGATCAAATCATAAAACAAATTCATAAGAATTTTGAAAATTTTAAAACACCTAACTGTATTTTTATGTCTCAACTACTTTAGTGTCTTTATTTATGAGATATAACTCACCACGTGGATGCAGAATAGATCAATGAAGAATTGATGTGCATTCATGATCCTCGTAAGTGCCTAACTTTGCCAACTACCTTTTCTGTCCCATTTAAACAATACTCATCTAAAACTAGCAAAACGACAACCTAATCACCAAGGCTTACCTCGATTTCTCAGAAAGTAATGAAAAAAATATATTTCTATTTTGGGACATAAGAGATGGAAGGTGATCCGATTCCAAATCTGATAATAGAGTTGTTATCAATCAACATGTCTCAATTCCTATATGATGTGAGACTATTGCATGTGGTAAATGTGAGACTATTGCATGTGATAGGAAGAACAATCATGGCGATCATCATCGGTAACTGTGGTTACAAATTCACATGCACTGTTTGGGAGTGAAAGAACAAGGATAAAACAAACTCAAACATGTGAAGAAATTCAGATTCACCAAAGAGAGGAGAGGGAAACAGGGAGATCAATCAACAGAAGTGAAAAGTAGTAGTTTTAACTTCTAATTATACTAAAGAAACTCTGAGGTTCATTGCATTTGTCTGATAGCATTTTCAATCACAGTGAATAGTGATACAGATAACTGAACTCAAAGCAACAAGTCTAAATCATTACGAGTAAATAAGAGTTTAACTATAAAAGCTTCAAACACTGCAATTGTTTATTTCCAAACAGTTGGGAACTTGTAGCACAGAATCATAATGCAAGACTTGAGAATGTTTTCAAGCAGGCAAGCCAGCTTGTTCCAGCAACTGTTTCACCTTAATGATGTAATCATTCATTGCATCGTCCGTGGATTTCGCTGCAAAAAATGGTTTGATTCTCTGAGAAAACATGAAGTAATAGCAAGAAACATAAATTGATCAACCTTGATTTTATCTACTACCTTCAACAGCCTTCCATGCATCCCATTTAGCTCTGTCCTTCATGTTGAACATTCCAGGACGGGCTGTAAAATCAGATCGAAAATCCATGAACAAAGATAATCCATTTTAATTTATAAAAGAAAAAGGGTGAATCCTATTGATAAAGAGGATTCAAAATTTATTTGTTAAAGAAATATCACTCACCAGTGTTAACAGGTCCAACAGTGGCTTGCTTGTACAATCCATAAATGATAAGCAAGTCTTCATTTGTTTGAGTTGGTGGCAAAGTTTTTGCTTTGGTAGCATACAGCTCAAAGTCCTCCTGCACAACCATATTCCAATGAGTGTGTGATGCTTCAAGTGTCAATTTTTTTATAAGCCAATGTCAAGAAGCATAGAAGTGTAAAACCAGTTCAAAACTCAGAACATACTCACAAAATACATTCTGATAGCAACTACAGTACATTAGCAACAATCCATGTTCATTATAAAGTATTGATTTAACATACGAGCCTGGGATTTGGGATGCATATTTGATGGATTTAACTTCATAGTGACTGAACAATAGGCTGATTACAGTATTTGAACAACTGTATTCTTTTCAAAATCTAGTCAAATAGTTGCATAAAGCATTACTTTACTATTATAACCAGAATTGCAAACATAATTTCCCATTACAAAATTACTATTATGATAGCATGTGCTTTTGCATTTGCGGATTCAAAAAAGAACAATCAATCCCCCTAAAAACTTAACCAGTATCTTCAAGCCTACAGCAATACAAACTACAGATCAAAAGGTCTCTACTACAAACAATCAAGCAACTAATTGCAAGTGCAGTACATGGAGAAATTACAATTATCCAGTACTTTCTTGTTCAAAAGAAAATCATCATCCTACAAAAAAAAAAACACTCACTATTCCAAGTTCCAACATCATCTGAGGCCACAAAAACCAGAACCCATAGAATTTCATCCACTTCGAGACAACTCTAAAACCCACCCACCAAGCAAAACAAACAAAAAAACCTTTTTTTGCCAAGAAATTTAGCTCCCCATAATAAATTAAACAGTGACATGGATCTGGAAAGCCATACAGAAGAAGAGACATTTGCTAGCAGAGAAACACTCCCACACACACAAAAAAAAAAGTAAATAACCGAGCACAAGGCAAGAACAAGATTGAAAGCTGTGCATAATATTCACATCAACCATATATGATTGACGAAAAACAAAGGTTGAAACACATGGAAGAAGCACATAGATTGAAGAGACACACACCTTCAAACCCATGAGTGTTTTGAGATTGATCGGGTTGTTGGATCTTTGTTAGATTGTAGATGAAGATGGCGGTGTTGGGCGTTACGTTCGAAGCGTACTTATAGTTGCAGAGATTGGGAGTGTGGGTCAGGGAACAATTTCACAACGCGCGTCTACGTAACGCAACCATATTCCCATATCCATTGAAAAGCTTGAAAATTGGAAATTAGAAATTAAAAAATTCTAGAAAATTAAGTTTTTCAGAATAAATTTATTTCGCTGTTTTCTTTATTTTCATCCGAGACATAAAGAACTTTTAATTTTTAATCATCTTACTTGATCTTTGTAAAATATCAATTACACCAGAAAAACGCCTCACAAAATAGCACTTAATTTGAATTTACATCAAAAAACGGAAGAATTAACTTATAAATAACAAATTTATTCAGAAACTTGAGTCCAATATAACTAGTTAACTACTACTTTACTACCATTTAAAGTACGTTAAAGTAAGTTTTTTTTTTTTTATCTTTCAATTTTTCTTTCCACAAAAGTTATATTTTCACTGATAACGGTAGGAGAAATTCCTTTGTTTTAATAGGAAATATATTAGTATATTGCATTAAGACATTTTAGATTAATCATAGTTGTACTTTGTCGAATTTTTTAAGAAAATAGTAAATGTAAAATTAACAAATCAACCCTCTTCTACTTTATCTTTTTCTTCCTACACCGGTCTAAACCATCCTCTTTTACATTTGTTTTTCCATCACCTTTTTCTTCTCATTTCTTTCATCTTCTTTTAACGGTGTATGTTTATTAAAAAGTACATTATAAATTATACAATTTCAAATGTAACTTTTATTTTTGTATTCTACATTACATAATTATAAATGATCTTTTTTTTTTATATTTTGAATTGTATATTTTTTAGTATAAGTTTTATATTATGAATTGATGAATACATTCAAAATAAACACTCAATTTATAAATTTATATTTTTTATTATTCATTTCAAACGTCTTTAGATTAAATAATCCGTAACTAAAAATGAAAATCGTGAACTAAAGAAGAAATTTTGAATTTTTAAGTTTATGGGAATTTCTTTCTCTATCTTCATTTCTTTTTGAACCCCATATTTTTTTTAAAATTCAATTATACTCATGTTGACTAAAAATGCAAATCGTGAACCGAAGAATAAATTTAGAATTTTTAAGTTTATGGGAATCTCTTTCTCTATCTTCATTTATTTTTGAACCTCATATTTTTAAAAATTCAATTATTCTCAAATGTTGTAATTATAGTTTTAGACTATACAATCTATAATGTAATTTTATATTTTGAATTGTGTAATCCACAATGTAAATTTATATTTCGAATTATAAATCCATAATGTAATTTTATAGTATGAATTGTATATGAAATGCACATGGACTGTGAAATCTAAAACTTATATTTTACATCTTTCATAATTGATTCCTATATTCTTCCTCACATTTTATATTATTGTGATATTTTCGTTTATTTTTATAAAAATTTGTGAATGTTCCCGAGGGTGAAGATGGAAGAAGAAAATGGGATAGAGGTGGAAGAAGAATATTGGGTGGAGGTGAAGATGGTAGTGGAAGTGGAGGTGGAAAAAGAAAATAGGGTGGAGGTGGAAGAAGAAGATAAGCCGGAGGAAAGTATGGAGGTGATATGGGGGAGGAGGAGAGAAGAAGAAAAGGGCAAATTTGACCTTTTCCTTTCCTTGTGGAGTGCATTAAAAAAATGAGGGTGTAGGATGAAATTCTCAATTTTTCTCTTTCTTTCTTTTTTGTGGGTTGTAACTCATGTAGGCCTCAAGCCCATTTGTCACTTAGTTTACTAATAAAAAGGCCAGGCACTAAAGCTATTAATTTGGCCCAACTTTTCATTATTGGATGCTCATCTCCTAATAAGACGTCGTATCAATTGCGACAGAAGGAAACGTTGCTGAAAGAAAAGAACAAAGTGATAAAAGCTGATAGTATTCGCAACATAAGAAACAACACCTATGTGACAAACAAAACGTAGTTTGCGTCAATCAACCCAACTATGATTTTGATGGCTAACAATAAAACAAACAAATAATTAATAAATATAAATAAATCAAAATAATGTAGTGTAGACTGAAATATTACCTTGATTCAGTAATGAATCTTAACCAATATCTTTAAAAAAAGTCAAAACAAAATATTCACAAAAAGTCTAGTTTTAATGTCCAATATGACTATTGCAGTTTATTCAATATATATATGGTGAATAAAAATGTTAATTACCAATCCTATATAAAGTGATCCAACAATAGAATATCACCATCAACCAACCTTCAATTTCTCATCAAAATGAAGTATTCTTCTTCCATCTTACTCACATCTTGGTCCATTTGTGCTCAATTCTTTTCTCTCTTCACAATCAACACACTATGCTTTACACCAAATGCAGCAGCTTTTAAATCAGGAAATGAGACTGATAATCTAGCATTGCTGAAATTCAAGGACTCCATAACCGATGATCCACATGGAATCTTCCTCTCCTGGAATACTTCTACTCACTTTTGTAACTGGTATGGAGTCACATGCAATTCCATGTTTCAAAGAGTCACACACTTGAACTTGCAAGGATACAACTTGAAGGGTTTCATATCTCCCCATGTAGCCAATCTTTCTTTTATGACAGATTTCAACATTGCAAACAATAGCTTCCATGGAAAAATCCCACAAGAGTTAGGATTATTGTCACAGTTACAGAAACTCTCTCTTCTAAATAACTCTTTAGCAGGTGAAATTCCTACAAATTTGACAGGTTGTGCTCATCTCACAACTTTACTCTTGAATGGGAACAATCTCAATGGAAAAATCCCTGTTCAAATTGCTTCACTTCCAAAGCTTCAACTTTTGGCACTTTATAGCAATCAATTCACAGGGGGAATTCCATCATTCTTAGGAAATATTTCATCACTGATTCGTCTCTCTGTGGCTTCAAACAATTTAGAGGGAAATGTTCCACAGGAAATATGTCGTCTAAAAAGCTTGACGCTTCTTTCATTTAGTGAGAACAAACTCAGTGGAACAATTCCCTTGTGTGTCTATAATATGTCATCTCTTACTGTGATCTCAGCTACAGAAAATCAATTTAATGGCTCTTTTCCACCCTACATGTTTAACACCCTATCCAATCTCCAAGTATTTTATTTTAATCTCAACCAAATCTCAGGCTCAATCCCACCATCCATCACAAATGCATCTAATCTTTCAATATTTGAAATTGGTGGAAACAGCCTCACTGGTGGAGTTCCAAGCATGGGGAAGCTACAAGATCTTTATTATTTTGTTGTTGATAAGAACTTTCTAGGTGAAAGTTCAAGTAATGATTTGGTGTTCTTAGAATCATTAACAAATTGTACTAAGTTGAATGTTTTAGATATAGCCTACAACAATTTTGGAGGCCATTTGCCAAATTCTTTGGGCAACTTATCCACTCAACTCACTCAACTATATCTTGGAGGTAATCAGATATCTGGAGAAATTCCTGCAGCACTTGGAAATCTAATTGGCTTAAGTATTTTGGCACTGGAATATAACTTTGTAAGTGGGAATATCCCAACAACTTTTGGAAAGTTTCAGAAAATGCAGATGTTAAATTTGGGCTCAAACTTGCTTTCAGGAGATATTAAATCCTGGATTGGCAATCTTAGCCAATTGTTTCATTTGGAAATAGGAGAAAACATGTTACAAGGAAACATTCCACCAAGTGTAGGAAACTGTCAAAAGTTACAATACTTGGACATTTCCAATAACAACCTTTCAGGAATCATACCCATAGAGATTTTTCAGCTTTCATCTCTAACAAACGTGTTGGATTTGTCAGAAAACTCATTGAGTGGAAGCATACCAAAAGAAGTGGCCAATTTAAAAAATCTGAATTCATTGTACATATCTGATAATCATCTCTCAGGTGTCATTCCTGAAAGCTTTGGAGAATGCATAATGTTGGAACAAATCTATTTGCAAGGGAATTCCTTACAAGGAAGCATACCATCCTCTTTGGCATCACTCAAAGGACTTGAACAGTTAGACCTTTCACGAAACCAATTATCTGGATCAATACCTAAGATTCTGCAGACAATTTCTTTCTTAGAATACTTGAATGTGTCATTTAACATGTTGAATGGTGAGGTTCCAACTGAAGGTGTCTTCCGAAATGCAAGTGGGGTAGTGATTTCTGGAAATAGTGGCCTCTGTGGAGGTATTTCAAAACTACATCTACCATCATGCCCTGTCAAAGGTAAGAAACTTGTAAAACACAAGTTCAAATTGATGATAGTGTCAGTGATAGTGAGTGTGGTTGTCATTTTTCTCATGCTACTTATTCTAACTATCTATTGGATGAGGAAAAAGACTAAAAAAGCTTCTTTGGATTCACCAACAATAAACCTGCTAGCTAAAGTTTCATACCAGAGCTTATACAATGCAACTGATGGATTCTCAGTTACAAATTTGATAGGGTGTGGGATTTCTAGTTCTGTCTATAGAGGAACTCTTGAGTTAGAAGATAAAGTTGTCGCCATAAAGGTTCTAAACCTTAAACAAAAGGGATCTCAAAAGAGTTTCCTTGTTGAATGCAATGCACTGAGAAGTATTAGACATAGAAATCTGGTTCAGATTTTGACGTGTTGTTCTGGCACAGATTACAAAGGTCAGGAATTTAAAGCTTTAATTTTTGAGTACATGAGAAATGGAAGCTTGGAGCAATGGCTACACCCAATGGCACTAAATGAAGAACATCCAAGATTATTGAGTCTTGATCAAAGATTAAATATCATCATTGATGTAGCCACTGCCTTGAATTATCTTCACCATGATTGTGTGCCAACAATCATTCACTGTGATTTGAAGCCAAGTAACGTCCTTCTTGATGATGATATGATTGCTCATGTTACAGATTTTGGCATAGCAAGATTTCTCTCAGATACCGAAGACTCCACTTCTTTGAAAACAAGTACAAATGGAATCAAGGGTACTATTGGCTATGCTCCTCCAGGTACATTCAGAAGTTTCGAATCATAGTGTTTTTCTTTCAAACTTTGATATTTTTGGTGTCAAATTGTTAATTTTTTCGTATTGTGCATTGACAGTTTTCTTTTTCTTGTTCTTATGTTTAGAGTATGGAATGAGTTCTGAGGTATCAACTTTGGGTGACATGTATAGCTTTGGAATTCTGGTGTTGGAGATTCTCACAGGAAAAAGACCTACAGATAAAATGTTTGAAGATGGTCTAAATCTTCATAACTTTGTTTCAATTTCATTTCCTAGTAATCTTTTGCAAATTTTGGATCCACGACTTATTCAAACATATGAAGCAACAACATCAGATGGAGATAATTGGAATCTTAATCAAAATGTCGAGAAATGCATAGTTTCACTTTTCATGATTGGACTAGCTTGTTCTGAGGATCCACCAAAAGAAAGAATGAATGTGGTTGATCTTACCAAGGAGCTTAGTCGAATCAGAAAGTTCTTTTCTGCTGGTTAGTAAAGCAGAATCTATTTTTGTGGAACTGAAAATTGTTATTGATCTAAAACAAAGTTTCATGTTCAATTTTATTTTATTTTATTTTTCTATCTTTTGTTAAGCATTTTAATATTAAGAAGTGAGTTTAAATTTTATTTATCCTTCTAATTTTTTTGGTTTTTGTATTAATCATTTTATAATATGAATGAGTAAATATAAGTGCACCTAATTCTCATAAAATCGATGTTAGTGAAAATTATCTTCACTTATAAGATTTGAATTTATCTTATGTATATTTATATAGTTGAAAATTTGAATATAATAGACTAAAAATAAAAAAGAAAGTTGAACTGCATATAAATTTATGATTTTGGATTGAAAATGATATTAATTTTTTATATAAATTGAGTTCATTTCTTGTTAGTATCGTATTTGAGCATATTTTTTATTAAAAAAAGTTTTAGAGATTTTCAAACACAGTTCTTAATACATAATTACATCATGTTTCCCCCTCTCAAAATTAAGAATAAGATGAAGTTTTTCCTTTTCAAAATTATTAATATTCTAAAATGAAAGATTTTATATGCTTTATCTACGCTTACACATTTTCATCAAAATAGATGTTTTTTAATGTTTCCGTGAATATAAAAGAATCCAGTTCCCCTTTTGTCTTAATAAGTTGCCTCCAGAGAAAAAATTGCGGGGACTTATAAAAATGTACATCAATCTTTTAACAAATACTTTTTTTTGCAGCATCTTTTATCAGATAATCAAGCACATCCTTAATTATTTGTCGATGGCTTTGGTCATTGTCTCATTTTGTTTGTCATCTCAAAGTTCCAAAACTACAAATTGAGAAAAAATAAGCTGAATTCAGAGCCATGGATGGTTATTTTGGTAATAGTACTTTTTTTTCAAATATTATAAATTTAAACTATTTTTATTCTATTCATTAACTTTTTTCTTTAACATTTAAACATTAATTATTGTTCGATCTTTGATTATATAAGGATAACAAATTTTTTATTTTGTTCTACTATATAAGGATACAAGTTAGCAGATCCCACCTCACATACTAATCTCACGATGTAGACTAAATTGAGCTGATGGATTAAAAGCTCCAACCTAATTTATCAATTCTTTTACAGACTCTGATACATCATAATATATAAAGATTAGTAAAATTTAATGTTCTTAGATTATTTCTTTAATATGTGTGAAGGTGTGTTTTTATTTGCCATAATTTCATGACCGTCTATTAAATAAATGAATTCATATCCTTCATGTAGCATATCATGCGATGTAATACTCAATAGATTTAAGAGATGTATTCTACCTTTTAGTTTTTTTTATGGATAAAATTTACTTAATAATTTATAAATTTTGTTGAAAAACATAAAAATGCTCTTACATTATAATTTACATCCATCAACCTCATTTATACATTTTTTTTAATTCAGAAGGGTCCTGACGAATGCATAAATCAACAAAAAAAACTGATAAGGTTTTAGATATTACAAGAAGCATTAAACGAAAAAAGAATATCTTTTAAATTCAAATTCATTATATATATATATATATATATATATATATATATATATATATATATATATATATATATATATGTGTGTGCGCGCGCGCGCGCTTGCTTGCTTGTATGTATGTTTCAGAAAAGTTGTGATGAATACATAAATGAATAAAAGAAATTGAATAAGAAGGTTAAGACAATTTACAGAAAAAGGCATTCAAAGAACCCAGAACATTTTTACTTACAAACTAATTCTTTGCTTTCCATTTAGTATTTCATGAACTCAGATTTTACGAATCGTTCTCTTTATCTTTACTATAATGTTTAAATTATATAAGTTAACTTTGGAATTGTAATTAGGTCTGAATTTACAAGTACTGAATTACTAGCGAGACTAGAAAAGAATCTAAGTCAAAACATGTTGCAAAGGAACCACCAAGTCAAATATGAGAACTAGCAGCCAACAAAAGTGTGGATCATACCTTCACCTAGCTGTCATAAGATTCAATTCATTAGTATGATCTTATAGTGATGCTAACAGATCCATTCACTTTTGTTCTCTAAACAACTCTATAAAGTTCTTAGATTCTTCCACAGAAATGTATAATTTAATTTATTTTCTTATCTGAGTTACGAGGCAATATATTTGAAAATGTGGAAAGCAAAAAAACCTCTCTTGTGAAATAAAAATTTACATTCAATAAGTAATTACTCTTATTTCGGTGAACCTAGAAATTATACCATTTTAATATAATTCACAGCAATGTTTGTGTTTTAGCTTAAGTTTATTTTTTAATTTTACCCATTTTGTTACAAAAACATTATAATGGGTTTTTGTTGTTAAGTCTATTTGTTAAATCTAATAATGATGTCGTCATCATATCATTACATTATATATTGATAAATTGTCATATCTGCATTGCTTATATCATCAAAAGTGTCCTGTTAATGTTAATGTATACATAGGTACTTCAAAAGAGATAAAAAAATGTTGATTTCAGAATCCATATTTATATCGTAACATGCTCCCACTTTTAACCATATAAAACGATAACTTACAATTCAATTGTATTCTCCCACGCAATTGTTCTAAAATATAGTACAAAAGTAATATAGGCCAGAAAATATTAATGTCACAAAAGGCTATAAATTGAAGATTTGCTAAAAATCAGTTGAAGATTTTTTTATGCATCCCAATAAAAATGTCTTTCAAATTCTTTAAGTTCTCCCATCGGTTGTTAAGTAAATAATAATGCAAACAGCAATTAGAAACATCCTCAACAAAAATAAATACTGCCCAATAATCCAGACAATAAAAGGTTTATAGGTAAACCAACAAAATAAAAATAGGTAAAGAGATCACGTTTTCGACTGAACATGTTCTCAATAAAACTAATCTCGAGCAAAAATTGTCTTGCAACAACTATCATATGAAGGGACTACAAACTTAGGACTTACAAAAAGATCATCACTTTTTGTCTTCCTTCTCTGCCTCAGCAGCCTTCTTCAGTCTGGCACCATAATGACGCTTGTTTGTGCGCTCAAGTCTTAGCTTGTAATAAGCTTTGAATGCCTTCATCTCATCTGTGACCTTCACAAGTTCAACAGACGGCTTCTCCCTAGTAATAGGTAAGTATGAACCCTGTACTTGTGTTGCATTTGCAAGTTCCTCAGGAGTAGAATCGCCAGCCTGCAAAACATTAACAGAAAGCGAAGGGGCAAAAATTTTTCCTCTTTTAGATCTTTGGCAGAAATGATAACATCAAACATGAAGGAAATGCCCACACAATCAAAACAGATAATTCAACATTTGCAGTACCTTGACCTTGCGTGCCCTTCTTGGGAAGACAACCAATTTGGCCTTGTATGTTTTCAGCCTCTGCACATTTGCTTGCAGACTTTCCAAAGAACGGTTCTTGCGGCGGTGGTCAACAGAAATTCCGATTGTTGGAGCAAGCTTTTTGGGAATACCAGCAGCCTATGACACATAGAAAATACCTTACATCAAGACATACACTTAAAAAGCAGAACTAATAGTCTTTTACACACTTACATTTTATAAATAAATGCTTAACAAAACTTTATGATAATTTTATCTTGATTCAACATGAGCAAACAAAAGGAAAAATTGAAATAAAAATATCGAGGAATAAGCATGCTTCCGAAACATTTTCCCAATAAAATAACTCAATAAATTATTCATTGTATGCAAAAAATGAGTAACAAATTTCAATTTAAAGTCCAACAAAAATAACTACAAGCAGTGTATACTAATCAATGAAACTTAACAAGAGATAGGAAATACAAGTTTTACCTTCAGCTCTTCAAGAGAAAAACCTCTGCCAGCTCTAACTTTCATATTGTACTTCAAAGTTTGACCATGTACAATAGGTCTAAGAGGACCTGCAGTGGGTCTTGGGAAAATCTTCACAGCTTTCTTCTGACGAGCTGAACAATGCAACAGTTTCAACTTGTTAGAAAATTATAACAACTATTAAAGCTAGGAAGGCGTTTCCGAAAGATGAAGAAAGCATGCCAATTACCCAACCGTCTTCTTGTCTTTCGAGCTGGCTGATTGAACCATGTCTTCACATAGTTTTGCCAATGCTTGCGGAAGTGTCCGCTGGGGATGACATTGTTATGCTTAACCATGGCTTAGCTTACCTATAAAAGCCATTCATAATAAATGAGTTTGTTTGATTAAATGGTAACCAGAGTACATGAATCACAAACCACAACCACCATACGAATTTAGATATATTCAATAAGAAACAAAGTAATAAAAAATTAAAAATTAAGCCTGGTGCAGAGAAAATAAAGAGGAATTCGTCTATAATATACCATTATTATTTCATGTGTTAAAACACTTACCAAATAATTTTGTTTAAAAACAGTAATAAAACCAGATGATTGAACACATGAGATGCAAAGTGTTCTTTTCCCATAGTTTCGTCTCATAAAACATGGGATAGACTCGCTACCTGAATACATGCCCGGTTCTCATATAACATTTATGAGTTGAAGATTAGCCTCACAACTCGAGAAGCTAATCTCATAAAAAGTACATCTATCTAAGTAGAGTTATAATCACAAAGAGCAGAAAAAATAAAACAAATTCAAAGCCATAGTTGTAAAAAAACACAACAACAGTTCAAGAATATAAATCAAAACCAAAATCGAGAGATCTTGAGCGTCAGAAACTAGGATAGTTCAAAGTATAATTCAATCACAAAACACTACACGAATCCATAAAAGACTACACGAAAACTGGAGAATCTCTAATATTCATAAGTAAACAATGCCACCGAAAGTAACAGCGAGATAAGCTCTAAGAAGAGAAATGCAGTCGTTGTAAGAGTTACCTTAGGCTCCTTCACGCACGGGAACTGCTACTGCGAAATGACGGAGACGGAGGCAGAATTAGGGTTTGTGTTTGTTTTTAAAGTAGTCTATGACACACAACACCTAGCTTTGACGGTTCAGATTGCATTAGGTTTTATGACTTTTTGGGCCCGTTAATGTTTATGGATCAATAGAGATTGGGCTATAGAATTATAATCCAACACAGTCTCTACAGACCCAATAAAAAAAAAGTATCATGTTGTTTAGCTATCTATACTGTCAGTGTTATATATTTAGTAAAGATATCATTATTCGTATATTATTTATGATGTTTAGATTTCTTTGGTTTTTACACCGACTAATATCAGTATGTTTAAAAAAGGAAAATATATTTATAATATGCATATAAGTTTATAAAAATATTATTAAAATTTGAAATAAAAATTTTGTTTTATAAATTTTGTGTAATTATATTTTTATTATAAAAATATATTTAAGTTATTTAATTTTTTTAATAAAATATACTTTATATACAATTATTTTAAGTAATATATAATAATTTAGTTAATTAAAATAAAAAAAAATTAAATAAAGTAATAATTAATAGTTTTATATAGTATCAGATATTTTATTTCATCACAAAAAATAAATTATTTCTATAAATTGATAATAAATTTAGTAATAGAATGAAAGACTTTTTTTTCATTGTAATAATTAAATGACTTTAATTATTTTGTTTTCGATGGTACTTACTTAGTTATATGGTACTTACTTTCCTTCGAATGTGTCATTTTGGTAATTATTTTTAAAATTATGTCAATTAAGTCACAACTTTAAAAAAAAATATTTTAATTAGGTCTTTTTCAATATAAATATAGTAAATGTGTATCATGTGACAATATATAGTTTCTTTCACTATCAAGTCTTTGGTATGACACGTAACATTGTCAATGTCACGTATTATCACGTTTCGATATCATTTCTAACTATCATTGTCTTCATTTCAATTTAATTTTCGTATATATTTTTTATTTTATTTTAATCTCCACATAAATTTTTTAATTCAATTTATTCTCATATATATATATATATATATATATATATGAGAATGTCCTAAGAACAAATACTAACTTATTCATTCAAAATGTATAAAATGAATGCATATTTCAAAAGAACGAGAGTTGTTGATAAGACATTCACACCACTCTCAACCCAAAACCTTAAGGCAATGGGTTTATGGGTCTTTATTCTTATATAGTGCTCCACTCTCTCATTTCTAGCCAATGTGGGACTTCGACTCACACTTGGATTCCTACCAATCTCCCCCTCAAAGGTGAGTCCCTTCAACCACACATTGGTACACTCCCCTTCCAGCGAAAGCATCCCCAATCACGAGTACTCCTTTACTGTACCGCTGTTCTTCTTAACGGAACACGCTTACCTGACCCACACTGCCAGGAAGACTTTCGATACTAGGACCATACTGCACTCGTCTGAGCTGGTTTTAATCATTGGCTCTGATACCACTTGTTAAGTTTATAAGGAGGGCGTTTCACTGGGGAGAAACAACATCAATGAGATCCGAGCCTAACCACATAAGACACAGTAATTTAGGGTTGCGAGAAAGAAAAGAACCATATTCATAGAAATTGTGACCGAATAGTTTCGCTTACATTTTTGGTTAAAAAAATATATAATTGATATATAATCGTTTAAATATAGCTCATTACAATAAATAAAATCATGTAAAACTAATTAAAGACTAATAATAAAAATTCGACAAGTTTATCGTAAAATAATCGTTGATAAATATTATTGATAAATTGTAAAATTTGTCTGTGATTATCAACTACCACAAATCCAATCATAAATATACATTAATTATTACCGACAAATTTTGATCATTAATCAAATTTGTCAATAAACTATTTACTCAATAAATAAACTATTTAAAACAAAATTATAAATTATTTATTTTTAAAATAAATATTTAGTAATTATTATATATACCTCTGCAAAAACTACACTAACATTAAAAAAAATTAACTTAATACGAAGAGAATAGTATATCCATTAATACGATAAATAATTTATATTACATGGTGTACAGTAAATGGTTATATAAATAAAGTTTTATTTTAATAATTATTATTTTAACAAGTGTATTTTTTTATTAACTGAGTCTAAATCTTATTTGCACATATATATATATATATATATATATATATATATATATATATACAAATATGCATGTATTTTGAGTTATACATATAACTGAATCAATAATATTATATTATAAATGAACTATAAATTAAATTTTACAAGTCCAACCTTTTTCATCTGTTGCTATCATCATTCATAATCAACAATTTAGCATTATTTTTCTTCTGATTAATGTGAGAAGAAAATAAGCACCTGAATGAGAGGGAAATAGTGGGGTTAACAGCACGATTGCATAGTACATAAACATGTTTTGCTCCACTATTTTATTTAAAATTAATGAAATTTAATAAATTATGAAAAGTAACACTGACCAAAATCATTGATTTTCAATCAATTTTAATTGTTTTTTTTTAAATGTTAGGAAGTGCTCCTAGTATTCCTTTTATATTTTTAGTCTTGATTGATTTTATCAATAGTGATTTTAGTCATTTTATTTTCCATTGACTCTAGTTTTAGGTTTTTAAAAAGCCGAATATGTTCTATTTATTTTTATTTAATTTATTTAATTCAATTGAATCTTAAAGTTAACATATTTGTTTAAGTACCATCAACAGGTGTTTAAATTAGTTAAAATGTTAAAAAAATGAATATAAATTTAAAATTATGACTAAACTTGCGTTTTTTTTAAGGATCTAAAACCTAAAGTTATAAAAAATAAATAAATAAAATTCTCAAATAATAGTTGAAGATACCAAAATTACAATTTAAAAAAAATTTATAGTTGAAATGCAACCATTTCTTTTAGATTTATGGTTGGGTATTTTTATAGTAAAACATCTTTATATATATATATATATATATATATATATATATATATATATATATATATATATATATTAAATAAAAATTTACAATATTGCACTAAATTTACGTATAAAAAAAATAATGATGTTGAGTAAGTCATGCAAAATAATACTGCTCATTTAAATGAAGTTGTGCACATATGTTGATGGTAGAAGTCGTGTAGATCAAATAAGATTTTGGTTAGTAATAATTTTTATTTATTTTTAAATAAATAAAAGTCATGCATGAGTTATATGATTCCGGTGTAATATGAATTCAATTTATTTCGAATTGTAATAACTATCCACATACAAAACAATAAATTCATATGTAGATTAACATGTTATATTTTAGTTTATTGCATGTTAGCTTGCATGTCAGCTTCTTAGGTTGTAGTGGATTTTTGAATGCTTGTTCTCTTCTCCTCAAGTTTAGCATTAGTCAAGGTAAGCAAAGTTAGGATTTATAAGTTTTTCAAAATTATTTGTTTGTTTTAATACTTGTATGTGTTTTTTATTGTTGGATTGATGTTTGCATTGAACTGTATATTGTTTATACTATAGTTTTTGGTTCTGCATGTGTGAGCACATGTGAGGATCTGCTATTTTCGTCTAAGTGAAGAGTTTTTTGTCTAAACAAGAATAATAGGAATCTGTCTCAACTCTTTGTCTCGAGTTGTCACCTGAGTGGGGATCTTTTGTCTGAGCGAGAGTAATTTTGCCTAAGCGAGACGAGCTAGCTTAAGTGAGAACTTGTAAATGTTTCAAATGCTCTTTGTTTGCAATCTCGTCCAAACGAGAGTTTTTGGCTTGAGCGAGAGACTCTTGTCGCTTGAGCGAAATTGACAACATGATCGTTTTAATTACTTGATTGCTTCCATGATCGAGTGATTTACCCTTTTAAAGCATGAAATATGATATCATGTATATTTTATGTGATAAAATCAGACTGAAATGTGTTGTGCTTGGTATTTGATTATAATGGATGTGTGATTATATATACGTGTGCGACTTTATTTTCGCTAATAAAGATAATCTTCATATATACTGTAAAAAAAACAAAACCCGGAGATGTTTACTTTTTAGACCTGCAAGTTGTATTTGGGACCGGATACTTGGAATAAATAAAACATGTTTGTTACCTTTTCGGTGTTTTTGCTTTATGTTTTCATTCTAAACCATATAGAAAACGTTTAAAATATGTTTTAGTAAACTCTTTTCCAAATGTTTAAAAATAAAAAAAGTATTCTTTTTATAACGTAGAGTAAAAGGAAGATGTTCACTTTTTATAAATTATTATTTTTTCTCTTTCTATTTTTTAAAATCAATTTTGACCAAATACTATGTTCAAATGAAGATGATGCCGTGAAATTACATAACTAGTAATGGTTTTAAATTATTATTAACTATATTTCATTAAATAATGACAGCTTTTTATACTCACTTTTAAATTTTCTTAATTAATAATATTTAGGTTATAAAGGTAATTGTCACTAAGTTAGTTATAATGACAATGTGATCCCTCTTATCGTATCTCAGGATCACAATTATGGGTTAATTTAATTTCATTAAAAGACAGTATATTTTGTGATTATTGTGTCCCACTCTTATTATATTAATTCACGTTATTCATGCGTGTCCATATTTAAAACTACATTTGGAACTTTATTCTTTTCCCTATTTTTTAAAGTAAGTGATCAATATGCTGAATTCAATAAAAAGTAATGTAATTTTATTTTTAATTTTTAACTATTGTGAAAATTTTAAATACTAAAATTTAATTTTAATAGATAAAAAAAATATAAGTAGAGAAAGGATAAAAAGAACCAGACACGGGGACAGATAAGAAAAGGTGAGTTTTGGGACCGCTGATAATTTTTTATTTTTTTGGAAACAATTGTTAAATTAAACCTATCTAATATTAAAATTAAAATTATATTTAAAATATAAATATTTGATATTCAATAATAATAGGATAAAGCACAACAACACTTATATGATTTTTGATAGACTTAAATATGATTTTACTAAAAATAATTTCTGTAATTTCTTATTTAGTGTGGTCTAGTAAAGAATATCTTAAATTTAATATTAATTCGAATGATCAGATAACAAACCAAAACAATCGAATAAAATAAAACCGAACCAGTTCATTTGGATGTCGGCGTAACTCGCGTAACTCGGTTCTTATGTTATGAAACAACAATTCAAAAACCATATACACCTTTTCTACACACAAAAAATGTTCACTGTATAAAGATTCTCGGTCCCTTTCCTTCTGAAGCTACTTTTGTATTTCTTGTGTTGTGAGTGGACACGCACGGCTGACGCTGGATTCCACGATGGTGAATGTTATCTTCTCCACCATGACGGGATAGCACATCATTGATGGTTCGTTCATTAATCATTTTCCTTTTGTCCTTCTCTATCTGCCGTTTATTTCGATAGGGTCTCATAATTTAGTTTTCGGAGTTTTTCACGAATGGGTTTATTCCTAGGAGGAATCGCTTGTTGTTACTGTCTTTCTTTTATCTTCTGAGGTCGGTGTTCCAAGATCTGTTCCTAGCGCTCCTCCCTTTTGATGCGTGCGAATTTTGTTTGGATTTTAAATGTTTGAAATTTATATTAGCCCAGTAGACCCATCTTGGTAATATTTTTTTCCTTTCACTTCACTGCGTGGTTTGGTGGGTTTTTGGCTCTGTTGATGGATGTGGGGATTTCTGCGGCAGCATTGACGAAACCGGGGTTTACTTTATGACTTTTATTTGACAGCCGGAGTCTTAAAAGCATTTGATTTTGTGGTTGATGGTGTTATTTCAAAACTGTGCATTTGGCCCGTGTGTGATCTTTTCAGAAAAAAGATCTTCAGGGTAATCTCAGAGTCACACTCTTTATTTACACATTATCCACTATTGGTGTTGTTGAATCTTATTAAAACATTTGAAAATTGCTTTACCTCACTTTTTTATGTAATTAGTTTGACTTCAATGAATTTTATTCAGTAGTAATGATTGTGCTAAAAGGAGTGTAGCAAAAACTGTTGCCACACACCTCAACTTCTGATTTTGTGATTCTTGAAAAAATATGATACAGAAATTAAGGATAGCGGCTGCTAATAGACAACAAGCTTCCATTCAAATGGGGGAATTCGCCCAGGACGAGTATGTAGCTGTCAGTGAATCAACTTCCACCAGAGCAAATCACTCAAGTAAAGTTTCAGTTCTTCCTCTTGTGTTTCTCATCTTCTATGAGGTTTCAGGTGGGCCATTTGGGGTAGAGGATACTGTGCAAGCAGCTGGTCCTCTGTTAGCTCTCCTTGGATTCTTGTTTTTCCCATTAATATGGAGTGTTCCTGAAGCTTTGATCACGGCGGAGATGGGTACCATGTTCCCTGAAAACGGTGGTTATGTGGTTTGGGTTTCCTCTGCTCTGGGTCCCTATTGGGGGTTTCAGCAAGGTTGGATGAAATGGCTAAGTGGGGTGATAGACAATGCTTTATACCCAGTTCTATTTCTTGACTATCTGAAATCAGCAGTACCAGCTTTAGGTGGTGGATTACCTAGAGTTGCTGCAACATGGGGTTTAACTATTGTGCTCACTTACTTGAACTATAGGGGTATGGTCATTGTGGGATGGGTAGCTGTTTGTTTAGGGATTTTCTCACTCCTCCCTTTTGTGGTTATGGGGTTCTTGTCAATTCCTGATCTAGAGCCTTCAAGATGGGTTGTGGCAAATCTGAATGATGTTAACTGGAATTTGTATCTGAACACTCTATTTTGGAATCTGAACTATTGGGATTCCATAAGTACTCTTGCTGGAGAAGTGGATAATCCAAAGAAAACTCTTCCAAGGGCTTTGTTTTATGCTGTGATTCTAGTAGTTCTAGGGTACTTCTTTCCTCTCCTAATTGGTACTGGTGCTGTTCCTCTCAACCGGGATCTTTGGTCTGATGGCTACTTCTCAGATGTTGCTATGATCATAGGAGGGGCATGGTTGAGATGGTGGCTTCAGGCTGCTGCCGCCATGTCAAATATGGGAATGTTTGTTGCTGAAATGAGCAGTGATTCATTCCAGCTACTAGGCATGGCTGAGAGGGGAATGTTGCCTGAGTTCTTCACCAAGAGGTCTCGCCACGGAACACCTCTAGTAGGAATACTCTTTTCTGCATCAGGTGTGATTATACTGTCATGGATGAGCTTTCAAGAAATTGTAGCTGCTGAAAATTTCTTGTACTGTTTTGGGATGATTCTGGAGTTTATTGCATTCATTCTGTTAAGGATCAGACACCCCAATGCATCTCGCCCTTACAAGGTAGCAGGGGGAACAGTAGGAGCAATTTTGCTCTGTATCCCTCCCACAATTCTGATTGGTGTTGTGTTGTTTTTCTCCTCACTCAAAGTAATGTTTGTGAGCCTCATTGCTATGGCAATAGGCCTTGTGTTGCAGCCTTGCCTCAAATATGTGGAGAAAAAGAGATGGATGAAGTTTTCCCACAGTTCTGATCTCCCTGATTTTGGCAATCTGGAGGTGAATCGCTCTTTGGTGTATTAATCTGTCTTGTTTCAATAATGTGAAGAAGATTTGCTCTTCAGGTTCCTTAAACAAGCTAGTTAATTTAAACCATGTCAGGGCAACTTTGTATCCAACACCTTTGGTAATCTATCTGGTTGTCTATGATTTTAGTTTGATCAATAGATAGATGAGGTGGTAATTAGAAACTTGGAAGCTATAATTTAGAATTTCTTTGGAAACTCAGTTATTTGTTTATAAGAAAATTCCTGTTATCATTTGAAGAGGGAGAAAAATAAGATTTGCATGTTTTTCTTATGTAATTTGAAGTTGTTTGGTAGAGAAGTTAAATCATGAATCTAGTTCTTTTGGTAGCTTTTAGATTGATTGGTAGATATGCTTTCTGTAAAACAGTAATAGTTATTTGCATTATTTTTCTATTTACTATTCATTTCATATTTCCTTTCCTTTGGTTATAAAAATTGTTGTGTTAATTTTGGGTAGAATTAACTATTTTTCTTGAAAAAATTCATTTAAAATTTTGAAATTATTATTATTATTGTTATTATTATTTTTGTTGGCTTTTTGATTCACGTAGGTATTTATGTCACTCGTCTTTTTCCTTTCTCTGTTCAAAAGATACTAAAGATTGGATTTGATCCCACCTCAAAAGAACCACTGTACATTATTAGACAATCTAATACGAGGATAGTATGGTCCCCTCTTATGGAAATAGAACCAAGGGTAGGACAATTAAGTTAGAGAAGTAAAATTAAATAAACTTATAATATCTATAGTGCAGCTATTTATTTGTCTTGTTCAATTTTAATAAGCGTTGATTGATAAAAAAAAAAAAAAAAAATTTGGATGCTCTTGCCATTTATTTGCAGAAGAAATTGAGTTTTTTTTTAAGCCAGCTCTCAAAACTATTTTTTCTGGAGTAAAAAATGAAAAGCATTCTTAATGGGAAGATAATTTTTTTCTTTTCCGGTAGCTTTTTTTTTTTAATTACCTGTCTCAAATACATGCTAAACCAATGATTAATTTTTTTTAAGTTGTTTAATAAGAAAAGATAAATATTTTTTAATTTGTATAACATTCAAAAGAGAAACTTATTCAAAATAACATAAATATTTCAAATAATATATATATTCTTTTATATAAAAACGTAAAATCATGATGTGCTCCTATTCTCATACTTTATCCATCGATAAAAAAGACTATACGCAGATTAAAAAATATTTATTTTTTTACATCTATTTAACAATTATTTATGTTTAGGGTATAAGTTCGAACATCTATCTAAATCACTCACTTAATCTTTGTTTCTTCTAATGTCACTCTATTTCTCTTTTTTCCTCTTGTTTGTGTCACTCTATTTCTCTTTTCTCCTCTTATTTGGTGTTATTTCTCCTTCTCCTGTTTGGTGGTCCAGATGATCGGGTACATGTTAATTAGGCTCCGCAATTAATGTTATAATAAATGCGAAGTAAAAATTCTTACCAGGACCTTGGATCCTTATTTATAGTTTTTTTTATATGGGTCTTAATCAAGCTCAATCGCATTTTAAACTTGATTACTGACCTGTTTTACTTTAACTACTCAACTGATGTTGCTGAGTGTACGTGCTCCAATCGGTTGTGTCCTTGTGCCCGAATAGTCGAATGAGAATGACAAATCATGGTCGGTATCGCGCGATGTTCACATTAAGAAGGATCTCAATGTGATTTTCAATTACTTATTGCTCAATGTGATTTTCAATTACTTATTGCTAGGGTTGACCGACAGTTGTGAGCGGTCGAAGGCCAATTGTCTTTAGGGCCTTTCGATTAGGCCTGAGCAAAAAATGTGTACCCGACCGCACCCGTCCAATCCGTGTAAAACAATAAAGTATGGGTCGGTTATATATGGTTCGGGTAAAGCTGGATAAAATAATACGGGTTTAATGGATTGAATTGGTCGGGTACGGGTGTGAAAAAAAAATTGCAAATACCCGACCCAACCCGTAAGTATTATTAAATTATTATAAAAATTTAGGAATAAATTTTAAAGGTGAAAGATAAGTAATATTCGAAAACCCTAGCCGCCTCCAAATCAGTTTTCGTTCTCCCTGCTCTTTTGATACACTCTCGTCTCTTCTTCCATCATCTGCACGAAGTAGCTACAAGTCTCCAATCGAATCAAGCTCTACCGCTACCGAAGCTGTTGGGGATGCAGAATGGGGATGCAGAACGAGAACCAGTGTGAATATGGATCACTAAGGAGGGAGTTACATCAACAGGTTCATAATAAGCAATGTTAGATTTTTTCCGAAAGGTTCTTCTTTTTTCCTTTTTCTCGTTGTGGATTGTTTCCTCTTATTTATTGATGAGCTAATTTGCAAGCATTTGGTGATAGACACAGTGGATGGTTATTTTTGGGGTTTTTATTTTCGGGGTGATTATTTGTCTTTCACTTTTGAATTTTAAACATATTTGTGTAAGTAAAATTTATATATAAACCCGAATAACCCACCCATATTTAACCGTATTTGAGTTTATCCATATCCGACTAACCCGACAAATAAAATGGTCGGGTTGAATTTTAAAATTTTGAATTTGGATTATGTCGGATTGGTCAGGTTGGACCCGAACCCGATCCAACCCGACCAATGCTCAGGCCTACTTTCGATTGTGGAGCTCCTAACATCATTCTGAAAAAATCATCACATCAACGTGTTAAGACTTAGACCGTCCGCCTGTAGGGGACAGTCTACGGTCGCTTATCCTTAAATCGTTCAGTTAGGTAAACTACGGTACAATTTATTTTTATGCTGTTAATAAGAAATATACTTGTGAAAAGTAATTCATTGCACAACTTACTTAAAAAGAGTTTCATTGAAAAAATAATACTTTTTAATTCATGTGTAAAGTTTTTGCTGGAAAAAAAAATCAATGTCAAACAAATAAATAGGAACAAATTATTTTATCTGAATTATTTATTTATAGAACACCATAGAAAACACATAACCGGAAGCTATTCATATATTTACTACATTAACATACATTTAATCTTATAATTTTATTATTTTTATCAGCAATTAATTGAAAACAAAAAAACAATGCAATTATATATATATATATATATATATATATATATATATATATATATATATATATATATATATATATATATATATATTTATATATAAAA